>Ga0208903_1000160_pt1 | contig 65761 bp, 43 predicted proteins | sample AntAceMetag02UKJ_FD_184769 | JGI IMG/M metagenome (GOLD analysis project Ga0208903, IMG submission 184769) | Saline lake microbial communities from Ace Lake, Antarctica - Antarctic Ace Lake Metagenome 02UKJ (SPAdes) (version 2) | ecosystem: Environmental > Aquatic > Non-marine Saline and...
CCTACTTCCTACTTCCTACTTCCTACTTCCTACTTCCTACTTCCTACTTCCTACTTCCTACTTCCTACTTCCTACTTCCTACTTCCTACTTCCTACTTCCTACTCTCCGCAGGGGCCCATCAATCATAATACCCTTCCACGAGCCATTCCCCTTCCGCCTCCACGAGGCGAAAAAGCCCTTGAGGAATCAACTCGATGTCCCACTCGATGCGATTCCAGGCTTTACCGCCATGCCACCACTCTCCGCCGTTCTGCCAGGGACCGTAGGCAGCGCTGACGCGGCCTTTGACGCGGGACGAATCGAGTTGTGCCGGCTTCGCATCTCGAAACTGAACGTCGGCCACGACACGTCTCGCATAACGTCTGAAGGTAGGGCCGATCATCGGGGGGCCGGGAGCCGTTGCTCCGGGAGCCGTTGCTCCGAGCGCCGGTGCCCCCGCCCCCGTACGATAGCCCCGACTTTCCACTTCCATGACGAAAGCCCCTTGCTCATTCAGTTCCTCAATCTCAGCCTTTAGCGGAACCAACTCAAATTGATCAGGTTGATGAGTGTCCTTTCGCCGGGGCGAACCGACGCGATCACTGCCAACGATTTGCCGTAATCGCTTCAGCGTTTCCTCGTAGTGATGGCGATTTTTCAAACCCGCTCCAAACAGCGTTTGTTGTGACGAAATAGGATCCGAAGGCTCAAGACAAAGTCGCACAGAGAGGATCCCTGACTTGATCTCCAGGGTTTCGAGGTGACCACTTCCGACGCGAAAAAGGACGTCTTCATCGAGGGTGGGCTCGGAGAGCGGGAGTCGCTTTCCGTAGCAATTCCCATCAGCAAAAGTGAGCAACAAGTGCACCGCCGTCGCGGCGCGTCCCGTCCCCGAAAGACGCGACGAAAGCCGTTCAACAAAACGGCGCAGGATGAAGAGAACCGGCTCGCGCTCACTCACTTCGTATTCGAAATCGTAGGACTCTTCAAAAAGCTTTTCGAGGGAGGCTGGCTTCAAGGGACGCTGCAGTCGACCGGTGAGACGGAGCCAAAGTTCGACGCCCTCCCCCCCGAGTCGGGAGGCGATGGCTTCACGACTCAGGCTGGCAAAAGCACCCAGCGTCTCCACTCCCCAGAGATGCAATTTCCCAACCAGCCCGGAGCTGATCTCGGCAACGTTGATGGGTAACTGTTCCAGTAAAACGAGACGATTATTTGAAACGAGGTGCCACCGGCGAATACCCCGCACCTGCGCGACTTGAGCCGCAATACGGGCAAGCGAGGGCGTCTCCCCCATTCCAACAACAGCATCCAACCCCGATGAATCAAGACGGCCGAGGAGACTGCTCGCGCTGTCGTCCCAGTGTATCTCCGGCTGAGAGGAAAGGTCCAGCGTGAGCATCCCCTCTTCCGTTTCTTCAATGAGAGGGACCCAATTGAGAGCATGCTCCAAGAGAGTTCGTCCCGCCGCCATTTCAGCCGCTGCGGAGGGGCTTTTTACGCTCAGGTCAGGGCACCTCGCGAGCGCCTGGACCGTGGGAATCCCCTCGTAAACGCCTGCCTCTTCAGCCACAGGATTACAGCAAAGCACGACCGACTGACGCTTGCGGTCATCAATGAGGGCGACGGGAATTCCCCGGTTGCTGCGTCGTAAAACCGCTTGGAGGCGAAAATCAGGACACCAGACCACCGCATAGTGACGGGCGTGAGACGCTGACGGAATGAGAGGGGCCATCGTTATTGATTCATTCAATTTTGCTTTGTGAAAAACTACCAGCACTGCTCTCCACTTAGGAAACGCTTAGAGGTAAGCACGAGAAGTGGTGAGAGGTGGGGCAAAGCGTCCCGCTGAGCCGCGAAATCTTTTTCGATTCGCTTTTCATTCGCATTAAAAACATCCTAACCGATTCCTATTATCCCGCCTGCAGCGCTTCAGCATGACGAGGCCGGCGGGTCTGAGTTGTCGCTGGAGCGATATGAGTCCGGCGAAAATGCCCCTGCCTCACGAGCTCGGAGCGGTCCGTATTCAACGACGCAAGCGGCATCGGCAACGTGACTTCGACGCGGACCTTTGACGCGGCGGTGACGGGTGCCACAGCGAAGAGAACCGCCGCGGTCTCGCGCTGCCTCATTTGGCCGAGAATCCGATACCACTGACTCGACCGAACTGATTTCAAATCGCTCGCCTCACTGTCGCGGAGGTCGACAAGGAAGAGTGAGAAATTTTCATCCCGGGTTGCGACATCAAGTGCCTCGATCGCCATTTTCACATTGTCACATCCCACCCATAGAAGCACCTCGAGATCCTGATCAGGAAAACTCCACGGAGTAAACCCCCTCCCCACATCCAGCAGCATGACATAGCGTCTTTCCCGCCTCGCGAGAGAAAGCAATGCGGCCATGACGAGTCCGCTCCCCGATGAGACGGACGAACTGATCATTTCGGTGAGCTGTCCACGGGGAAGCCCACCACCCAATGCTTCATCCAATCCCGGAAAACAGGTCGGAAGAGAGGCATCATGAAGCTCACGCTGTTGCAGAAATTCAGCCCCTGAAATGACTTTTCTCCCCAGCTGACTCCGTATCGCGTCCAGCGCTGCTTTTTTAGTCGAATCTACCATCAGTTCCAAAATACTGCTTTTTTGAACAGTATTTCAGAACGAGGCCAAATTCAAGGCCTAAACCCGGATTAATTTCGAAGATTCAGATAACCCCCATCAATATTGAAACTCTGCCCGGTGATGTAGGAGGAGTCTTCAGAGCAAAGATAAAGAGCCAACTGAGCGATCTCTTCCGGCTTCGCCATGCGGCCGATCGGCTGCACTGCTGAGAGTTTCTCAAACATCTCTTCTTTATTGTCGGGGTAGTTCTTTTCCAGATACCCGTCGACGAAAGGGGTGTGAACACGAGCCGGACAAATCGCGTTGCAGCGAATCTTATCCTCAAGGTAATCCGCAGCGACGGAGAAGGTCATTGTGTGCACCGCGCCCTTACTTGCTGAGTAAGCAAAGCGATCCTTGAGACCCGTCACCGCAGCGATACTGGACATGTTGAGAACCACGCCCCCGCCCCTCTCAGTCATCTGGGGAAGCATCGCCTGAAGACAGAGGTAGACGCCTTTTACGTTTACATTCATGACCCGGTCAAAGTCATCGCTATTGGTCGTCGTCGCCGTGCCGATGTTGGCAACGCCGGCATTATTCACGAGAATATCAATTCCCCCGAAGGCATCGCACACCCCGGTGACAGCCTTTTCCACCGAAGCCGAATCAGAAACGTCGCAGTTAAAAAAAACAGCGGTCCCTCCGGCTGCTTCGATCGCATCAATCGCATCCGAAGCAGATCCTTCGTCGCGGTCAAAAATGGCGACTGATGCGCCTGCTGCCGCGAATCCCTCTGAAATGGCTCTTCCGATACCGGACCCACCCCCTGTAATCACTGCCGTTTTCTGATCAAGTTTTCCCATGGCGAAAGGGTGACCTGAATAGGCAAGGAGTTCAACGGGAATTCACGGCGTGATTGGGAATCATTCGACGGAAAACAAAACGCCACAGGAATCATACGGTGGCTTGCCTCAAATTTGCTTCCACACGGAATGAGGCAGGGAGTGGTGTCACCATTTCGCGCCCCCATCGAAACGCATTTCCCTTAGGAACATTCTTAGATTTACTCTTTAAGCCGCCTTCATTCACCTCATCAGTATTCCCCTCCGTGTCCATCACACCCGCAAGAACCGGATCTAAATCAAGATCACTCTCGCTCAATCAGGCAAAACCCTCCTCGACCGGTCCCACAGAGGCTGAGTCGGACTCACCCTAAGACCCTGAAAACACTGATGCCTCAGCACTCTCTCGGGCAATAAAAGCAGCAACTAAACGGGCCGGGATCAGAAGAGATTTCACGGGTTCACATTGAATACGGGTCATCCCTAATCGCCTCCAACAAAGAAGAGGCAGAAAAAAGAACCGCTAATAAGGAGGCGGTGAGTGAGAAGGATTTCATGGGATTGTCGTGAGGCATCCCTACCGATTTGTAGTAAAATTATTTTTATTCACGGTTTTCATGAATTTTCAGATTAATGACGAGTAACACTTAAATGTTAACGAATTTCAAGCGAGGGTGAGGATTCAGCGAATTTTCGGGGCCATCTCTGAAAGAAAAGCAAATCCATGAATTAGGCCTTTCCGCGCTCCGACAAGTCCCTAGAATACGGGAGCTACCCGCATGACATTCGGTTCCCCGCAGTTCTTTTTCCTGATTCCTCTTCTACTCCTTCTGGGATGGGTGGTTCCCCGCCTCGATTTGTGGAAGCCTCTGCGGGTCTCTCTTCTCCTTCTCCTAACAATCGCCCTCTGTGATCCAGGGATGATCCTGAAATCCGGAGGAATTGATCTTTGGGTTTTATTGGATCGATCAAAATCAGCAAAAAGTCTCGTCGAGTCCGGCGAATATGAGTGGCGCTCTCTTCTCGAACGCTCAAAACCGGGAGAGTCAGATAAACTGCATTTTATCGACTACGCCACCGAGGTCTCAGCGGTGAACAATCCGGAAACCTCACAATATCCCGGAGACCGCGAACAAACGCGCACGGCACTCGCGCTGAGAGATGCACTGGCGCGAATGGACGGATCAAAACACAACCGCCTTCTTCTTTTCTCGGACGGATACAGCACCGAACCGCTCACCGGAATCGGGGCAAAACTGATCCAACAAGGTGTTCCTCTCGACTACCGTCTCATCAAAGCACCCGAAACAATCGATTTCCAGCTCTCAGAGTTCAGCCTCGTCGAGCGGGTTCAGATTGGCGAGCCCTTCATCGTTGATATCGTCATTTCCGGGAACCGGGACGAAACGATTCCCCTCACGATCTCCCGTGGAGGCGAGCAACGTTTCACCCGCTCCGTTGAAATCAAAAACGGACAGGGCCGGCTTCGTTTTTCTGACCGTATTACGAAACCGGGATCACACGAATACACGGCAACGATCACGCCTCAAACGGATGCTTTCGCGGGGAACAATAGCCGAACCGCCTGGATCGAAGTCGTTGCGGGACCACGTGTCATCCTGCTCAGCAAATACGAAAACGATCCTCTCAGCACCATTCTCAAAGCGCAGGGGTTCGAAGTCGCGCAAGTAAAAGACCTCCTCTCTCTCAGCCCCGGCATCCTCACCGGAGCAAAGGCTGTCATACTCAATAATGTGCCGGCCTACGAGTTGCCTTCGACTTTTCTCAATGCCCTCACCTTTTTCGTAACTGAGCAAGGCGGTGGCCTTCTCATGGCCGGAGGCAAAAAAAGCTTTGGCTCCGGCGGCTACTATCAATCCTCGATTGATCCCCTCCTCCCCGTTTCGATGGAACTGAAGTCGGAGCATCGAAAGCTCGCTGTTGCGATGGCGATCGTGATGGACCGCTCTGGTTCGATGTCGATGACCACTTCGAGTGGGAACAGTAAAATGCAGCTCGCCAATGAGGGCGCAGCCCGTGCTGTCGAACTGATGAGTGATATGGACGCGGTCACGGTCTTCGCAGTCGATAGCAAGGCGCACAAAATCGCAGGCCTTCTCAATGTGGGCGCGAGCCGGGGAGAACTCCTCAATCGCATTCGCAGCATCGAATCAATGGGTGGAGGCATTTTCGTCTACACAGGGATGAAGGCTGCCTGGGAAGAATTGAAAAAGGCAGAAGCGGGGCAGCGACATCTCATTCTCTTTACCGACGCCGCTGACTCTGAAGAACCCGGAGGCTACAAGAAACTAATCGAGGAGATGCGAACCGAAAACGCCACGATCAGTGTCATCGGTCTCGGAACCCGTGCCGATCCTGACGCCGCCTTCATCGAAGACATCGCAAGCCGTGGCGAAGGACGAATGTTTTTCACCGACATTCCCGACGATCTCCCGAATATTTTTGCCCAGGAGACCGTGACAGTCGCGCGATCCACTTTCATCGACGACCCCGTGGGCACGCAGGCGACGGGCCGCTGGCATGAATTAGCGCGACAAAATATGGACTGGCTCAGTGAAGTAGGCGGGTACAATCTCAGCTACCTTCGTGACGGTGATGAAGCTGCCCTCGTCTCAACCGACGGTTACGACGCGCCGCTCGTTGCCTTCGGACGGCGCGGCATCGGTAGGACCGCGGCGGTCTCATTTCCCCTCGGCGGTGAATTTTCGAGCCAGACCAGAACCTGGGATAAAATGGGCGACTTTACCCAAACCCTGACCCGTTGGCTCATGGGTGATCAAGTCCCCAGCGGAATCGGATTAAAACACAAGCTCGATGGCTCTGAACTGACGCTTGATCTGCTTTACGATACGGAGGAATGGGGTGCCGAATTTTCAAACGCCCCTCCCCGTATCAGACTCCAACGAGGATTTCAAAAAGAGAGCCCGACCGAGCTCACTTGGGAACGTCTCTCACCCGGTCATTATCAAGTGACCGCGTCGCTCGAAGAGGGCGAGCCAGTACGCGGTGCCATTCAAATCGGCGGATCAGCGATCCCATTCGGACCCTTTGCGGTCGGGGCCATTACGGAGTGGGAATTTAATCCCGGGCGAATTAGCGAACTCAGAGAAACCTCTCGTGCCAGCGGCGGCTCCGAATTGGTCGATCTCACTGATGCATGGAAAAAGCCACCCAATCCGGAATCGGCATCAATTAGAGTATCGTTCCTCATCGCCGCCCTCCTCTTCTTCTTATTAGAAGCCTTCATCACGAGAACCGGTTGGCGCCTCCCTCTCATCACGCGATCGACGAGACTGCGACGAGCTCCGACAACCGCAATTAAGCCGAAGAAAGCGACTTCCATTGCCTCTGAACCGGTTGAAACATCACCCCCACTGACCGAGGCATCGGATCGGAAATCCGACGAGTCTCCATCGGAGAGAAGGCGGAGCCGATTTCAGCGCGCAAAAAAGAGACTTTAGCGCTTGTTTCAAACCATCCCCTCTCGTTCAATTCTTCACCAAATCATTCTATGAAAAGAACCATCCTTCTCACTTCCCTGCTGGTCTTCGGATCTGTCTGTTTTACCCAAGCTCAAAAGAAGGGCGAAGCGCCCAAAACCTGGCAGGAGAAGGCAGCGGCGAGATTTGGAGATAACCCAACCGCCGATCATAAAGCAACGATTGATGCCGCGATCCCCTCACCGAAAGCAGAGCCGAAGTCGGAGCGGAAAGTGCTCGTCTTCTCCCGATGCGAAGGATTCATTCATACTTCGATCCCTTTCGGAAATTATGCGATGCAATCAATCGCCGAAAAAACGAAGGCCTTCAGCGTCGATCTTGCCGACGAATACGATGTTTTCACGAAAGAGAATCTCGCAAAATATGATGCCATCATTCTCAACAACACGACGAACCTCGTGCCCAATGAATCTCAGCGAGCCGCTATCCTCGACTTTGTGCATGGGGGCAAAGGAATCGTGGGCTTCCATGCTGCGGCTGACAACTTTAAAGACTGGAAAGAAGGAATCGCGCTGATTGGTGGCGTTTTTACCGGACACCCTTGGTCGGCGGGAGGAACCTGGGCATTCAAAGTGGAAGACCCGGACCACACTCTCAACGGAGCATTCGGCGGAAAGGGATTCTGGCACAAAGACGAGATCTATTGGTACAAGCCGGAGAGCTTCGAGGGACGCGAGCGCCTTCGCGTGCTCATGAGCCTCGACATGTCCCGTCCGGAGAATCGTAAGCCACTCGACAATGAGAAACACAAAAAGACCCTCGGCGACACCGCTCCTGCTGACGTTGACGTCCCGGTATCCTGGCTCAAAGAAGTCGGTAAAGGCCGTCTCTTTTTCACCAACCTGGGACACAACGACATGACTTTTGCCAACACCATGGTTCTTCAACACATGCTCGATGGCATCCAATATGCGATGGGAGATATCGAAGCTGACGCGACGCCATCCAGCGAAGTGACCGTCAAAACCGCTCACGCTCCTGAAACTGCTCCATCAAAAAATTAATGCTGTCAGAATACCTCACATTCGCGGAGAGAACCGCCCGCGAGGCCGGAGCGCTTACTCTCGAGTATTTTCTGACCGATGAAGCACGTCCTGAATTCAAGGGCGACGACACCCCAGTCACGATCGCAGATAAGAACGCCGAGAAACTGATTCGGACGCGAATTTCTGAACTCTACCCCGACCATGAAATCGTCGGTGAAGAGTACGGCGCATCAGATGGGGATTCGACGCATCGATGGATCATTGATCCGATCGATGGAACAAAATCCTTTGTCCACGGAGTGCCACTCTACGCCGTTTTAATCGCCCTCGAAATTGAGGGAACAGTCGAGGTTGGCTGCGCCTATTTTCCGGCACTGGATGAAATGATTTCGGGTGCAACCGGGATCGGCGCATTCTGGAACGGAAAGCCATGCCGGGTTTCTGAAGAGCCGAATCTTGATCGAGCGGTATGCGCTCATATCGACACTGCCTATTTCGGGAAGAACGGAAAGGGCGAACAATGGAAAAGGCTCCAAGAGGCCGTCTACTACAATGCGGGCTGGTGCGACGCCTATGGCTATCTCCTCGTAGCGACCGGGCGCGCGGAAGTCATGCTCGATCCTGTCATGGCAGAATGGGACTGCGGCCCCTTCCCTCCCATATTCAAAGAAGCAGGAGGCTACTTTGGTGACTGGCAGGGTAACGAAGGCAAAATTGATGCGGGCGAGGCGCTTGCGACGAACGCACATCTCAAAGATGCCGTTATCGAAACGCTGACCGGGCCATGATCAAAACGCCAAACTCAGTCTCGAGATTGCTCAGCGGAATCGTGGTCTTCGCCCTCGCTTCCAGCATTGCCATATCAAGAGATTGGTTCATCAATCCTCAAACGGGAAATGAGGCAAGGACAGGTAGCGAGACGGCTCCCCTCGCTACTGCGCAGGTCGCGGTGAACCGGGCGGTTGAACAAGATCGGATTATCTTTTTACCTGAGAGCGCCGTCGATCGTCAGTCTATCGAACTCGGGAGTAAAAATTCAAATCCCCTCATCATCGGAAACGACACCGGCGGAATTCCCGGTTTCCCGAAAACCGAGGATCTCCAAGCCGGTCCGTATCGTTGGGACCGAATCAATCATGATTTCGGTTGGCTCACTTACAAAGGTCCTGCCACCTCAGGAACACTCAGAAATGTGAAATTTTTCAATTCGAGAGCCCGGCATTTTCTCGACGGTGGATTTAATATTCACGGCGATGCACGAGGTATCCAATTCTTTGAGATCGTGGGCTATGAGAATTTTGACGAAGGCTTCAGTGCGCACGACACCTCAGACTGCTGGATCACCGATGGGAAATTCCTCCGAAATGAGAATGCCATTGCCGGGGTAAACAATGCTGACAGCTATTATGAAAATTTCACGATGGGTGAAAGTGAGGATTTTGAAATTCTGTCTCAAGGCGGCCGCCACCGAATCATAAATTGCACCCTCATTCCGGGCGAAGGCTCTCTCCCGCTTTCGATCGCTCCGGGAACACTTCCCGGCGACAAGACGAAGACGAGACTTCCCTCAACCGCCGTTGTCCAGAATATGAATTTGGCGATTGATGCGAAGGCAGAGGTGAAACAATCCCTCTGCAATTCATTCGCGATTGGACGTCACGAAAACCAATCACCAATCCTCGCCTGGTCTCGTCGACACAGCGGAGGAGCCCCTTCTAAAGCCTCCCGGATTATTCATTTTGGAAAACATGCGCCACAGGAAATTGCCGGGAAACTACTCCCCGACAATGACTGGTTCGGGCTCAATGCCCCCCTTTCAACAACGAATTTCCCGCCGTCCGGAGAGGCTTTCGCTGACGACCCTGAGGCCTACGCGGTCTGGAGGTGGATTGGATTGACTTCGCCGGACGACGTCTTCGTTCCTGATAGCCCCGAGGGTAGAGCCCTTGGCGCAGCGCTTCAGGAATATCCCCCCGCCGGAGTTGGCATGGTTAACGTTTTTCTATCCCAGACAATGAAAGACGGCTCAACCCGGACCGTTGCCCTTCCCTTGAAAGGTGACAAGACAGCCAATGCAAAACAGTCCATGATGAAGCGACTGGCAAGAACACCACGGGAACTGCTTGCCCAGCTTTCGGTGGAATATGGCCATCAATTTAAGGGAAGCTATATTGATGCCACGGCGCTGATTTCGAAGCGCAATGTGAAGGTGACCGAAAAGGCCGAAGAACTGGCATCGGAATTCCTGAAAGAGGCCAAACGTCCAAAGAACGGTGGAGATATAGCCGGGACGATGTTGTTTAGAGAATTCGAAGATGAGGCCTCCCGCAAACGAATCATCGAAGTTGCCGATCTCGCATTTGCTGAGGACGGAACCCCACTTGAGGCGATGCCTACCCATCAGGAAATGAGCGATGCGGTTTATATGGCATGCCCTCTTCTCACTCTTGCGGGCGAGATCTCAGGAGAGGCGCGCTATTTTGACCAAGCGGTCAAACACTTCAAATTCATTCAATCAAAATGTCAAAGAGACGACTTCATTTACCGGCACTCACCGCTGAGTGATGCCGCCTGGGGACGCGGCAATGGATTCCCCGCCCTCGGGCTTGCCTACGTCTTAGAGAATTTCCCTCAAACCCATCCCGACTACGAGTTTCTTTTGGAATCCTATCGCAATCACCTCAATGCCCTTGCGAAACATCAGGATCACGACGGGATGTGGCACCAGATTATCGACCTTCCGGACAGCTACGCAGAATTGAGTGCCACTTGCATGATCGCGGCATCGATCACGAAAGGAATCAGGCATCGCTGGCTCGATCAGGAGGAGTGGCTTCCGGTCGTGAACAAAGCATGGGGCGCACTCAAGGCGCGGGTCAGTCTCGATGGGATAACTCTCATCAACGTCTGCACCGGCACAGGAAAACAGCCAACGCTCGAAGACTACTACAATCGAAAAGCCATTCTGGGCCGTGACGCACGCGGCGGCGCAATGGCCCTCCTCTTTACCTCGGAAATAATTTTACTGCAGAACCAATAATCCCGGGAGTAACGCCCCCTCCTGAATTCCTGATGCCAGCAAGCTTCAACATCCGCTTTATACCTCTCCTAGTCCTTTATTGCAGTGTCTCGATTTCAACTTCGAAGGCGCTCGAACTGTCGGACAATCTTAACCGGGAAAATCTCATCGCGTGGTGCATTGTCCCCTTCGATTCAAAGGAAAGAACGCCCGAAGAAAGAGCCGCGATGGTTGCCCGCCTTGGATTGAGACGGGTAGCGTACGATTGGAGAGAAAAGCACATCGCCGAGTTTGAGCGTGAAATTGTCGCCTACAAAAAGAACGGAATCGAGTTTTTTGCCTTTTGGAAAGGCCACCCTGAAGCTTATCCCCTGTTCGAAAAACACGGTATCAAACCACAGATCTGGAGAACAGTCCCCTCTGGAAAAGGCCTCTCCACTTCCGAGAAAGTCAGATCTTCCGCAATCGCTCTCGCACCCGCTGCGGCAGAGGCAAGGAAGCATGGCCTGAAATTCGGCCTCTACAACCATGGCAGTTGGGGCGGGTTACCCGAGAATATGGTGCGTGTCTGCAAAGAGCTTCGAAGCCTTGGCTATGATAACACGGGGATTGTTTACAATTTTCATCACGCCCACTATCGCATCGATTCTTTCGGAAGAGATCTCACGAAGATGCTCCCTTATCTCCTTTGCCTGAATCTCAACGGCATGGTTCATCCAGACGAGCACGATGTCGCTCAATTGGAATTTAAAATCCGCCCCATCAAAAAAGGTCAGCTTGAGGAGCAACTCATTCAAACGATCCTTAAGTCAGGCTACGACGGACCAGTTGGTATTCTCGGTCACGTTGCGACCCGTGACGTTGAAAAGGTTCTCGCCGAGAATTTGTCCGGCCTCGAATTGATTCTCCAATCCGGCAAGGTCAGTTCTGAAAACTCAGAATAAACGGCCCCGCCAGCTTCACCGCTGCAGTCAATCCCTGTTCTTCGCGGAATGCTTTTAAATACGAGGCTTGAACCCGGGCCGCAGTCTCAACCGGGGAGTTCTTTCCTCGATTGAGATTCGTGTAAAAATCCGTCATGAATAGCGCTGTTTCGCGGTCAGCAACCGGCCACAAGGTAAGCAGTAAATGCTGAGCCCCTGCCTGACTCAAGCCTCGGCGCATCCCAAGAACGCCCTCACCGGCACGAGCCTCCCCGAGCCCCGTTTCACACGCAGAAAGGACAACCATCCAGGTGCCTTCGAGGTCAAGCTGAGCGATCTCATCCGCCGTCAGAATCCCGTCGTTCGCCGTATCCAATACCGTTCCAGCGCCCCATCTTTTCAGAGTCGCTTCTGCTCCTGTCAAGGCGACTCCACTTCGATACATCGGATTGTCGAGAACGACGTCACTAAAGGACTCAAGCGGCGTTGCGCGATTGCTTTCGCCTCCTGAATCCCAATACCGCTGGCCACGCTGGAGCGCATCACTTCGCCCGGTTCTCGGGAGAAAAAACCCATGTGTCGCGAGATGAAGCACTCCCGGCGAGTCCACCTCATTCACGACTCCCTCCGTCGCATTTTTTTCAAGAAAGGACTCAACATCCCACTTCCATTCTTCACGAATCAGCTTCGATAATGCCTCTTCCTCAGCCTTCGTTCCCGGCAACGGGGAAAGCCCGATCCGACCGAGAATACCACGCATCGTCACCGCGGCGCCACCCGCGGCGGGAGGCCGCCCCGCAATCAGCTGCCCGGAAACCTCTTCCGTCGCAGGCGTTTGAAAATCAGGATTCGCGATAATCTTCATCGTCTCATTCCGCTTCGAATCCGTTTTGCGAAGGAGGTCCCGCCCCGAAGCGACGTAGGAAAGTAACCAGGTCTCCCCCACAAATCTGTCGCCTTCCAGCAGTGTCGCGAACGATAGAAAATTCAGAGCGCCATCCGGTGATAGAATAATGTGCTGCCCCGGAGCAGGGAGGTGAGGCTTCAATGGATCCCAAACACTTGCCCCGGCCGCTCTCAGAAACTGCTCCATCTTGTCATCCTCCAATTTAGCGCGCACCGCCTTGGCGTAGAGATCCATTCCCGCTTCGACCTGTTGAGCGGTATCGAGCGGAACAAAAACCGGATCACCTCCCGCCTTGATCACAATCGCTCCATAGCGTGAGACGAATCGTCCCGGCGCAGAATAGTCTCGATAACGAATAAATTCGATTAAGACCCCGCCCTTTGGTATGACCGCGGCGACGGCCTTTGCTGAAGCCTTCAATCCGTTCTCAACTCGTCCCTTTTTCTTCCCGTCCATCGCCAGCTTTGACTCAAGTTCACCAAGCCGCTTTTTCAACCCGACCGTGTCAGCCCCGTCTTTACCACCGAGAACCGCTTCCATCAATTGCCTCTGAACCGCTTTCAACTCAACAAGGGTATCAGCGAGCGCCGGATCACTTCCCTTCTTCGCAATGCCACGGTCTTCCAAAATCGACTCAAGAACAATTCCCTTGGTTTTGAGGACCGCTTCGTAAAGTTCACGAGGAAGTTGGAGACTCGCAAACAGGCTCCACGGATCCACTGAACTACGATAGGCAAGCCGTTGTGACTCGTCAGCGAAAGAGAGCACCGCTTCGAGGTTTTTCATTCGTCCCGCGAGAACTTCGGCAGCAATTTTTGCGGCAGCTCCGTCATCACCTCTCGCCCGCTCGAGAAGCGCCTGACTCTCCCTAATCTCCAAATCAGCAGGGTGCGCCTCTGGATACTGCGATTGAATTAATTTTAAGGCCTTCTCATAGGAAATCGCTGCCTCATCATGTTTTCCTAGAATCGCCTGAAGATCACCAATCAATTGAAGGCTCTCCTCGGGGCGGATCACATTGTATTCCAGCGTCAGCATTCGCTGCTGCTCAAAATCCTCACCTCGCCGCTTGATCCCTTCGACCATCAATTCAAGAGCTGCCTTCTCCTCCCCCGCAGCGCGGAAGATGAGGGCTGATCGTTCAAAAATGAGATAATCTGAGTTGATTTGGACGCCCTCGAGAGTTTTCTCGATCATCTCCTTCGGCACCGCCGGGTTCGTCTTCAATGTCGTCTCGGCCCACTTGCGATACAGCGGCATCATTTCCGACGAGGACTCCCGTCCCTCCTTGCAAAAACCGACCGCTTCCTTGTGCTTCTCGGTCAGGGACGAAATTTCGGCGAGTTCCATAAGTAAGTTCGCGCGACCGCGCAAATAATTCATTTTCATCTGATCCGTAAAATCGTTCTCGGCTCCCCCGTTCATCTTCAGGACCATCGCCCAGGCACCATCGATTTCCTCCAAGCGGGTGAGAAATGCCTGCGCGGCCTGCGCATAGTCACCGCTTGACCGGTAAAAAGTGCCTTCCATCGAAGACACCTCCGCCGCGAGAATTTGGTAACCAATCGCCGGATTGTCCTGCGCCTGTTTTTTCCAAAGCGGGACAATTTTCAAAGCTTCCTGAAATGATTCAGTCGCCCGTTCGAGATCCCCTGCCGCCAGATAAAAGTTCGTGAGTCCCCGCAGACTGATACGGACCCGGTCATCGACCATCACCATCATTTGTGGTAACGCCTGCTCCGGGATTCCTGCCGGCGGCTTGATCGATCTCGCCTGCTCAACGCTAAGCTTGAGGTCTTCCTCAGCACCAAGGTAGTCACCAACGTTATATCGAAGCGAAGCCCGGTTATGCAGTGCCGAGTTCATCTGGATCCCCATTGAGAAGTCAGTCGCGACCGATTCGAGCGCCTCGACGAGTCGGTAGGAAGCCTCGACCGCGCCCTGCATATCATTCGCCGACCACTTGGCCGATAGTTCATCCCACAGTGGCATCACATCTGCGTACGTCTGCGCCTTTGCGGCGTTTCCAATTAGTGAGAGAAAAATAACGGCAAGAAGTCCCCTGAAAATCATAGCAAAAGCATAAGTCAACAATGAGACGAAGCGCAATAACCGATTACTCACCGAAAGGTGACATTGTCAGAAATTGTTCCACGCCACATCGAATTTCTCAGTCTTCCGATCGATCTAGGCTATTGAGGAACCGCTCGGACCCAAGGCCAACATCAGGATTGAGATTGCTCCGCGAATAGCCGCGCGAATGAGCAAGCGCCGCGGAGGAGCGACATTCCTGTCGTTTTCCCATAGCCGTAACATATAAACAGTGCGGAAGCCCGCTGTCGCGAAGTGACAACTTATTTCAGGCGGGCGGCTTCAGCCCCCGCATTCTGCGCCGACTCGGGTTTTGTCGGGAACCGACAGTTCATTCCCGCCCCTATTTCCAGATTCGGGTAATGAGCTGTCAGTTCCTGACAACGATCTGCCAAAACCAACAAACGGGGACTAAAGTCACCCGCCTACTATGAAGCGTCACTTCGCGACGGGAAAATGTCACTTCAGAAAAAACCAAAACAGACTGACATTACGATTCGATTCCACCTGACCCAATCGCCAACGACCTGATCAAATAGCGACAAATGACTCGCAGGCGTCTTGTTATTCTCCTGGTCGGTTCCTTCGCAGGCATTGCGGTTGCTCTCTTCAATCCTGTGAATAGCTTCGCCCTGCGACTACTTTTCTTATTCGGAATCGCTGGAATATTTTTGAGTCTTTTCGCGCTGGCGCGCCCCCTTAAAGGAGTCAGGACCGGACTCATCGTCTTGTTGGTAGTTTCGATCGCTCCGCTTCTCCTGCCATCTCGCGAATTCGAAAAACACCTCGTTCGGGAAGACTACCTGCAAAGGCTCAAACAATTCGTCGATGTCCCTTATCATTGGGGCGGAGAAAATAGCAATGGCATCGACTGCTCCGGCCTTCCAAGAAAGGCACTTCGGGATGCCCTATTCTGGCACGGGCTCAAAACCGCCAACGGAAAGCCGATTCGCTATGCGATTTCCCAGTGGTGGAATGATGCGAGCGCCAAAGCAATCAGCGAAGGCTACCGCGCTTACGCAAGCAGGCTGGATACTGAAGGCTCGATTATCAAAATGAGCTACAACGGGCTTGAGCGAGGCGACCTTGCCGTGAGCATCGGAGGCGCTCATGTGAACGTCTACCTCGGTAACGAAAAATGGATTGAGGCGGCACCAGAGGTAGGACATGTCGCCATCTTCGATCGAAGAAAAGATGACAACCGCTGGCTCAAAATTGCGGTGACGACCCATCGTTGGAACGTCTTGCAATAGCCGAAACTCGGATGAAGAGAATTCCGAAGACCCTCACCCCAACTGAGCGACCCTCCCGGTCGAGTCACCGAAGCGCTCTTCTTTGATTCCAAAACGATCAAGAGTGCTGAGAAACAAATTACTCATTGGTGTGTTCTGTCCGAGATCAGTATGGATTCCTGTCTTCACGGTGCCGCCACCCTGACCGGCGACGACGATAGGAAGGTCTTCATGACGATGACGATCCGGATCCGCTAATCCACTTCCCCACACGATGATGGAGTTGTGGAGGATCGATTTGCCATCGGGATCTTTTTTCGATTTCAACTGCTCCAGAAAATAAGCAAACTGCTGCGAATAGAAATAGTCGATTTTCGCCAACTTCTCCATCAACTCGGGATTATGGCGGTGATGCGAGATCGTATGATGACCATCAGGAACGCCAATCTCCTTGAAGCTGCGATTACTGCCATCGTGAGCAAGAAGAAACGAAGCAACACGTGTTGAATCAGTCTCGAAAGCGAGGACAAGCAGATCCATCATCAGGCGAATGTGATCTTGATAGGATCCGGGAACGCCATCAGGCATCTTCATATCACCGGAGTCAGCAAGGCCAAACCTTTCCGCTTTCCCGATTCGGTTCTCGATCTCACGAACGCCTGTCATGTATTCATCGAGCTTGTGTTGGTCATTACGGCCGAGTTGCTTATTGAGCATCCTCGCGTCCTCCATCACAAAATCGAGAATCGAGCGCTGCTGTTCATTTCGCAGCGCAAACCCCTCTTGGCGCTCCGCTCTGCTACCTGAGCCAAAGAGCCGCTCAAAGACGTGCCTTGGGTTGTATTCCGGCGTCATCGGCGTCACATCTGAGCGCCAGGAAAGATTGAATTGATAAGCGCAGGAATAGCCTGAGTCACAAACGCCACTTTTCCGCACGCCGTCGCAAGAAAGCTCAAGAGAGGAAAGACGAGTCAGATCACCAATATTTTGAGCAATAACCTGATCGACAGAGACACCCAGCTTGATGTCAGCTCCGGCAGTCTTCCGTGGACGGGCCCCCGTTAGAAAGGAGGCGTTCGCACGCGCGTGGTCACCTCCGCCATCTTTTCCTGCGGTTCCGTTCTCATGCTCAAATTTGCTAAACAGGTGGAGGTCTGATTTGAATTTTGCGAACGGCTCCTGCGTTTTATTGAACTCATAATCAGCTCCGGTTCCCTTCACTGTCCACTTCTCTACGTTTACACCATTCGGCTTGTACAAAAAGGCGGTGCGTAGAGGCATTCCTGACGCAGTCGTGGCGAGCTTGCGACCCTCTTCAGCCGCGACAGATCGGGGTAGAAATGTCTCAAAAACCGGCAGCGAAAGGCTCGCCCCGGCTCCTCGTAAAAAAGTACGGCGGTCAGTTTTCATCGAATATTTTTTTTGTCAGGAATGATTTTCTCGTTAAGACAAGATACGGCTCCCAACTGTTCAAACAATTGACGCAATGAAGTTCAATATCGCTCCCGAATTAGCCACTCTTCAGCCAAGACGGGCTAAAAGCAACGGGATCCCAGATCGCATCAGATCCCGGAAGCCCCTCACAACCAGTCATCGGCGTCCCCTTAAAGCCTGTTTAAATCGCAAGAAAGGGTTCTTCGGGCTTATCCCCTGATTTATGATGAGGAACCGAAAGATCAGGCGAAACGACTGCCTGTTCCCAAATATCGATCAAACCGATACTGACAGGACCCTCCCCTTTTCCCTCTGCCCCATGGCAGGAATCGCCTCAGCTTGCGAACCGCTCTTCCCCTTTTGGGAAAGCGCCTGATGTTCACTGCGGAATCATCAACTGTCCCTCATCCTGCGATCTCCCTGCCGCCCCGGCAGTGAGAAAACTACGAGGAGAGAAGGAACGACCAAGGCAGTAATTCCAGAGCATTTCAACGTGACGGCACCGTTCACCGCATAGCCCAGTCCCACCATGGATTACGGGTTAATCGTCATGCCTTCCTTTCGATCTCAACAGAATTCAAGACGTCTCGATCTCGAAGCTAATCCTGAAACCAATCCAGCGGAGGTTGGGCAAAAGGACGGAAAATTTCTGCCACCCCCGACGGCTCATCGTAAAACAAGGCACGATTCAATCCGAGATCTGACGCTTTACCGGTATCAATCAAACTAGCCGAGTCAGCGGCGCTCATTTGAAAAAGAACTTTTTTCTCGAACTCGCTCGCCGCCTTTCGACCAAGGGTCCTTTGGACACTGTTGTAGGAATCCAGAGAGGTAATCAGGTGATAGCCCCATCCCGGACCCTCACAAATCAAATCCTGCAACGAAGCCGATGCCTTCGCTTCATTGTCCTCCGAAAGTGAAAAACTAAAATCCTCTTCGTAACGCAACTTCTTGTAGCGATGCAATCCCGGAATAAAAAGAATCGTCGTTTTTGCCCCCGCCGGAGTTTCGCCTTCTGAAAGAGACTTCATCTCCGCTGCGAGCGAATTGATGACACTCTCCATCTCGCTCATCGCCGGAGACTCAACGCTGCCAATTGCCCTAACCGCCTCACAAAACCATGTCTTATCATCTCGTTGAGAGAACCGATTATCGATCACAATAAGGCGCACCGCGTCACCCTGTTCAGCGCGAAGGACACGCAGTGACACCGCGACAAACGAGTCCATGACGTCCTCACGCTGTCCCACCACCATCACATTCGCACCGCTCTGTCGAGCCAGCCTTACTTCCGTAGGGCCTTTGATCGCATTAGGCGCACCGAGAAAAAATCGCGGTATCGCCGATGCGTCGACTTCGCCCGTGCCACGGACGATACGATCAATCGCAACATCTTCTTCAATACTCGCCGGTGCATTGCCTTCAAAAATCACCCGATCATCCCGCTCGATACCCCGCTCTTTTGCAAGTCGAGCGACTTCGACGAGGTATCCGTTTCGCTCCTCTTCACCAAGCCACACCACCTGAAAAGGAGAGTTCGCCTCAATCGCTCCCGCTCTCTCGTTATAGATCCCCTCGCCGGGACGAGTCAGCATCCGTGGCGCCGGATTCGAATCATCCATGATCAAATAGGCATCCGCTTCATTACACGCGAGGGCGATACGGACCGTCATCTGACCCAACGTCGCTCTCGCAAGAGTGAACGCGCCACCGAGCGTCTGAGAGCCTAACACAGCATGAACGCCAAAGGCACGTCCCTGTCTCACGATCCGATCGAGGAGCACTGCCGCCTTTTGGGAAATCTGGTCGTCTTCCGTAAAGAACTCCTGAAACTCATCGATCAAGAGTAAAGTCCGTGGCATCGCAATGCCTTCGGGGACGCTGCGATAAGCCGCCACATCCTGGACTCCCGCCGCACGAAAGAGTTCCCCACGTCGCTTCAGTTCCTCGTCAAGCCGCTCCAAGACACTCAATCCAAACTCACGATCGCTTTCAATCGCAACGACCCGGGCATGAGGAAGTAAGTGATCGGCATAGCATTTGAACTCGACTCCTTTCTTGAAGTCAATGAGGTAGAATTCGACCTCATTTGGATCACACCACAAAGCGAGGTTCGTGATCATAATGTGAAACAAGGTCGATTTTCCAGACCCCGTCTTACCGGCGATAAGCGCGTGCTGACAGGTGCCCTTACCGAGAGCGAGCTCCTGAAGTTTTGTCGCCCCGCTTCTTCCGATGGGAACGGTCAGCTCTTTGGCCGTCGAAGAGGTCCAGAGTGCACCCTCCGGCGGCGAGATAAACGAAAACGGAACCTCAATACGATTCGAGTCGCGATTCGCCTCACCCATCCGATGAACCCATTTCGCAAACAAATCCGGAGCGGGCGCTTCGTTCAGAATCAATTCCGAACCGGAGACAGGATTGTCTTTCAGGAAAAACCCATCAAGATTACTTCTCAGGCATAGCGAAGCCTTGCGAATGTCGTCGATCTGAAAGCCCACTGGTAGATCCGCCCGCTGATCACAATGAATCAGCAAAAACACGCCACAGCGAGCCCCCGAGGCAGCAATACTGAGCAAACGTTTGGCTGCGATATCTGAGAACCCGTGCGGAAAATCGGCCACGACCAGAAAATGATAACGTTCCGCTATCGTTCCCGCTGCCTCGTTGTATTGCGTGATCGTCTCGTAATCACTGCGGAGGTACATCTGAATCACCTTCTCCATGTGATCACACAACTCACCGAGGCGCTGCTCAATTTGTTCCGACTGGGTCCGAATCCGCGTGTTGATGAGGGTCTCCTCGTAGTCAGCCAGATGCATGAGACCGGCAAAGCTTTCACCGAGCCCAACTGGATCGATCAGTGAAAAGGACAATCGCCCCGCAGGGGAACCGGAGAGCCATCCCAAAACGAGATAATTGAGAAAAGAGACCGCATCGTCGCGTCCAAAATTCTTCGTCTCCAAAAGGATCGAACCTGCATCAGGAAGGCGAAGGCGAAGCGGCACTTCATACTCAGGCTCCGACGGCAATGAGAAACGATCTGAAGCAGGCAACTTCAATTCAGCCATCTTTCCCGAATAGCGAACTCGCCCTATCGTCAAAGATTCGCTGAACGCTGTCGGGGGATTCCATTCCTCCGGGACGCTCTCGAGTGGGGAAACTTCAACGGCCTCGTTCTCACCCACGAGCGTCTCGTGAACGGGAACCAGCGTCTCGCGCCATTGCCCCACCATGAGATCAAACTGCCCCTCGAGGTCATCCTCATTCCCCGCGGAACCGTCGGAAAGCATCGCAATCCGCTGATCCCGCTCCGCCGTCAAATCCGATGAAGCCGCATCTAGCTTCGCGTTGATCGAGTCGATTCGATTTTGGGAGGCACCTCCAAGTCGCTCTTTAATCGCGTGCGCCCGGGACTCGACTTCGTCGGGGCCATGATACTTACGAATTCCGTCTGCATCCGCCGACGAATCCTTTATTCCCGTATCAAAAGCCGCTTTCGTTTTATGGAAAATCTCCTCAGCCTGCTTGATCGCTTTATCGCGTTCTTCGAGTATTTCGGCCTTGAGCTGCAGGCGCGCTTCCTTCGCCTCTAACAAATCCACTTTCACCTCTCCGAGGAACTGTTGCGCTTTTGAACGGCCCAAAATATAGATCCCCCCGAGAAGCGCAGCGACCAGTATCCCCGCAACCATAGAAAAAAGAATCGGTATCGCCGGCCCGCCAAGCTCCTGAGAAACAAACGGCACCGCACATCCCACCGCGAGAATGCCAAAAATCTGAGCCCCAACCGGAAGAACGCGGAACCAACCCGGAAGCAATGATCTGCGAAAAGCACCCGCCTCGGAGGCGACATCCTTATAAAGGGATAAGAGTTTAACGGGGGCAATCATTTCCCCTGAGGAAGCGGATACGTCCTTCAATCCCGCGATCAACTCCTTCCGAAGTCCCTGATACCCCCCGAGACTTTTAACCAAATTTCGCTCCAGCTTCACAGCTCGATTCTGAATCGACACTGACTCGGCGCTCTTTTCCTGAAAAACAGATTCGATCTCACTCAACCTGATCTCGCGCTTTTTTCCGGCCTGCATCAAGTCCCGCTGAAGCGATCCCCGACGACCTCCCACCACCGCCTCAATCTGAGCCACCACCTCGTTCCGAACTCGGATCTGTGCCTTCTCAACTCTCACTTTCCGGGTTTCGAAGACCTCTTTCACCCGCGCTACATCCTGAGCGGACTTCTCTCGGAATTCGAAAATCGCACGGGAACAATCCCTCTCCAGAAGCGCCTTTTCTTCAGCCAAATTCTGACGCAAACTCGAATCACGAAGCTGACGAGCCTTGTCGAGGCCGACCTCGCGATCCGCGAAAGAGCAAATCCCCGTAGTCACTTTCTCGAGAGCGTCGAGCGTCTCGTTAGCGGATAAAGATCTAGCTTTCACAATCGTTTCGTAACTTTCTTAAGAGTTTTTCGAGATCCTCAACTGCGACGGCAGCATTATCAACCGATCCAAAAAGTGGCTGAATGTAGGTTTTATCAAATTCGCGGCCTTTTTGATCGTGCCAAACAACCTGCGTCTCATGCCATGAACGAAGTAACTCGCGCGAAAGCCCGATGAGCCGACTCCGATTGTTTTGTAAGCTCATCTTTACGGTGTATCTCCTGAAGCGTAGTCACTCAAATGCTTGACTGACTCAGACAGAAAAACGTTCGCCTTCTTCATGTCTATGTCCAGAAAGTGCCTCAGCTTTTCCACCTTTCGGGCTTCGGTTTCGACCAAGGAATCGTAGTTCCGCAACCATGCCGCAACCGCCCGCATTTTATCCTCCAGTTCGCGAATCTCCCGTCGTTGATTGTTAATCTGCATTTGCGCTCCGGTTTTTGCCGACGCGAGTTTCGAAAGGCGGGCCGTGAACATCTCCTGCTCGAGTTGTTCAAGATTTCTTTGGCGGCGCTTCATCTCATGCTGCAAAGCGAGTTTCTGATCTGTTTGCAACCAAATCCTCGTCCGCTTTACTTCGTCGCTCACCTCGTCGAGAACCCCATTGAGTCTCTCCACAAAAACGACGAGGGACGAACGGAAACGCTCGATCGCCTCGACATCGCCAACATTTGCTTGATCTGCCACAGGAATGAATACGGTTAGCGCTGAGCCAGATAGTCCTCGATTCGCTGTGCCTTGCGCAACAGAAAGGGTCCCTGCTGACTCGAACTTTCGACAAAACGCCTCAACGTCTTCATCGTCTCCTGAAATTCCTGAGCAAATTTAGCATGCTCAAGATCCTGCCACGTGTCGCTCAATCCGGAAAAGCGTGCCTGAAGTGACGACATCGAGATTTGCATATCGCCATTGAACCGTTTCAGTTCTTCGGCAAATCGACGCAACTCATTCGGATCTACAATCGCTTTTGACATGAGTAAACCCTAACAGGATTTGTTTTTTCCGACAACCCTATACTCACCAATCACAATCCCACCGCCGCCAGTGCCTTAGCCATTAGGCCGATTACCAGAGTAGCCCCGGGATCATCATTTCCCCAATCTTGATGTGCTCCTTGAGCGAGCCCAATTTTCTGCGAGGAGAGCCTCTTTCGACTCCGAGGCCGCTTTCGCCTTTGCGGTCGTCTCCCGAGATCTCGCCCTTACGAGTCCCACCTCTGGATCCAATCCAATCTCATCGAGAGCTTCTTCCAGTGAATTAACGCCTCCGCAGTTTCACGATCAAGGGCTCCTATTGCCTCCAGCGCCTCGCGCATTTTTCGAACTTTCTTTCTCATGATCAATTCGAGCTGAACGAGACTACTTGGATTCTCCAGAACCAGAGAGAGCGCTCGAATACCTCCCCCCAAAACCCGATTAAGGCTCAAAAAAGAACAGTCGAGGCGAGCGCGCGATGAATAAAGGTTCGTATCATAGCGTTCTTATTAGAGGGTTAAGCGCCGCCGGGATTCACCCAATTCGACTGGAAAAGTGAAGCGCATTCTACTTTCGAATTGATCGAAATAGCTCTAAAAAAGAGACTCCAGTATTCACTGTTTCATCCAGTTTTTCGGCACGTTCTTCCAGAGCTGAACGGGAAACCTTTTCTTCATTCTTAAGCCCGAGGACAACCATGTTTCCGGTCCCGGGAACCGAAAATTGAAAAACTGAAGAAAAGACTTCCGCGATCGACTCAAGATCATTCGGGGTCGATGTCTCCGCTTCAATCAGATTGAAAGCGACTAGTCCGTTCTCGCTCAATCTTCCTTTTATGTCCTCGAGAAACGAGACGGTCTTCAATCGAGCCGTTTTCAGATCGAGGCCGCTCGATTCAGAAGCTCTCAGGAAGGCGTCCATGTAAACAACATCGTAACGATTTTGCTCGCCCGGCCTGCCGAAAAATTCGAAGGCGTCCGCGGTATGGATTATGAGTCGATCGGTCTCTTTTGTCCCAAAGAACTCATTCGCAAGACGCACGACAACGGGATCAATTTCGACGGCTTCAACCACCATCTCAGGAAACACCACATTCATGAATTGAGCCATTCCCCCTGCGCCCAGCCCAACAATAAGAACTCGCTCCTGCGGATGGACAAAGAGGTGAGAAGCTAAAATCGTTTTTGAGTATCCAAGCATCAGCTCGCCCGGCCGATCCAGAGCAATCGAGGACTGACAGAGCTCCTTTCCCTCAGGATCGACAAAAAGAAGGCTTCTCGTTAATCCCTTTTCCCGGATTCGAATGGACGAAAAATCCGACACCTCTTCATGGATGATTTCTCCGTAGCGTTTTTCGACGGCATGACTCGGCCCCGGTCGAACTGCCAGAAGCAACACGAGCAATGCCAAAGACAACGCGACAAGGGCAATACTGATAATTTCTGGAATTCGCTTGGACATGAGTGAAAAAATAGCGGGTCTATTTTAAAATAGATCAGAATCCCTCTCCGTATTCAACAGGCAATGAGACCGCTATCCATTTTCTGCCTCGCCGCCCTCCCGCTCTTTTCCTCATCTGAGGGTGCCGAAGTATCTTGAGCGCCGTCGAAGAGGACAATACCTCAGCGACTCAATGCAGAGACGAGCTCATGACGGTGCACCTCCGCTACAAAAAACCGTCATCGACGAAGAGTGAACGACTCACCTATCGCATACAGAATTCATCGACTCCATTTAAGGCCTCATCAAAGAAGTTCAGGTGAGAGCCGCAAAGCGATCCCAAGCTTCCATCACAGTCACGACTCGAAAAATCGTCGCAAAGTGACCCTTCATTTCAGGCAGGGATTTCAATCCCTGTTCCGACAAGATCCCCGCACAAGGTCCGGAACGGACCGCTCATTACCCACCTCGACCCGGTTTCTACCAATGAACCCCTAATCCAATTCCCGAATCCGAATCTCGCGAAAGTGGAACGTGCTCGTGTCGTCGTGCGCCTGCAGTGCCATCGCACCACCTTTCGGATTCAAAAGCCTTCCGACCCGCTGCGGCTTTCGCTCCGGGTTCTCCGGTTCGAGGTAGTCCACGGTCTGCTTCTCGTTAATCCAAGCCCTAATTTGTTTCCCCTCGACCCTGACACGAACTTTAAACCAATCAGATTCATCGACCGCTGACTCCGCCAAATCCTGAACGTCGTAGAGACTCCCCGTCTTTCGCTTCTCTTTCTCGGTGCTGTTGAGCTGAATCTCGTAGCCATTCTTGAGGTGCAACTTGCCGTCCCTTGTTTCCCTATCCGTATGGAAGAAGATGCCGGAATTGGAGCTGGGCGCACCCTTCGCTTCAACGACGAGCTCGAAATTCGTAAACCGATCCAACTCGTCATCCTCCCCCACGAAAAACAAGTGACCTTTGTTTTCTGGGTGCGTGGCATGAGCCGTGAGGACCCCGTCCTCAACGATGAACGCGCCGGGATCTGAATTCGCTTTCCATCCCGTGAGATCCTTCTGATTAAACAATGGTATCCACGGATTCTCGTCATCGAGTGATTTCACAACGATATTATCAATCTCGATTCCGAGTTCTCCACCCTTTTGCATCCAGAGCAATTTACGCTTCACGCCATCGAAACAGGGACGGACGAGCGTCTTGCTCCATACCCCGTCGCCGTCGCCCACGGTGATGACGACCTCTGAACCTCGAAAGACGAGTTTCACATCGCGCCACTTGTTTTCTGAAAGATCCACTTTCTCCACCGGAAGCATTTCATTGAGCCGGTAAGCACCACTCACTTTGTCCGCCGGACGCCCCGTATTCTGAAGCATCGGATGCTCGGGATCGAGGGAATGGGCATCGACCTGAAGCTGCACGCGGTCACGCAGCAGCTTCACGCGCAGGATGTGATCAAGCGAACCAAAGCCATCGTCTCCGTCCACGAAAAACCAAATCATCCCTCCTCGCTCGAGGTGTCGGTAGCGAAACGAGATCTCAAGATCCGTTCCCTCAACCGGCAGATAAACCATCGGCGGATACTTGCCACCACTCTCCCCTCTCGTCCAAAGGACCCCGTCACGAACGACGGTGTTCTTGTTAGGAATCTTTGTCGAAAAGGTAGCGGTGTCGTCCGTCTCGAAAGTCTCGCGAGCAACGAACGACTCGTCCGCCGCGACATCGAGAGCGAGCGCAAAAACCAAACCAATCGCGAGGATGAGGAAACGCATCCTGACTTACTTGCTGCCGAGGCAAAAGAGATGCGTTTCGCCGCGAATGAGAAGTTTGTCATTCACCGGAACCGGCGCTGCCGCGATGCGCTGACCCATCGCATTCTCGCTCAACACTTCCATTCCTGAATCACTCACCTTGACCGAAGCGACCATGCCGTCTTCTCGAATGCAGTAGAGGATGTCGCCAGCGAGAATCGGTGACGCGTAATATTTCGTGTTGTCGCGAGGAATCGCATCGACCCAAATGTCTTTTCCGGTCTCAGCATCGAGACAATTGATCTGCCCCCGATCAGAAAGCAGGTAAACCTTTCCGTCCGTTCCCACTGGAGTCGGGCAATCGGCCCCGAGATCTTTGCGTTCCCAGAGGCGTCGACTTTCCGTGATATTCCCTTTGCCGCCCATCTTGACACCGGCCGCGAACTTGGTGCGTCCGTAAGGAACCACCGCAATACCCTCAGTGAAGGCCGGCGAAGCAATCACCCGCCACATCGCTTCGTCCTCAGGATTGAATCCTTCGCAGGTCCAGATCACTTCACCGTTGGACGGATTGTGACCCGTGAGACGATCCGCTCCCCAAATCACCATCGTTTCGACTCCGTCAATCGTCGTGAGGTAGGGTGTTGTGTAAGACTGTCCGGTTTCTTTTTTGACCTCGTAAGTGCGATCCACTTTCCAGGCAACGCTGCCGTCACTTTGCTTGAGCGCAACGACGTAGGACTCGCCTTCCTGCATCACCGCGATGACGAGATTCTCTCCACTGAAGATCGGAGAAGTTCCGAGATCCCACCAGAGAGTGTCTTCGCCATATTTCTCCTGAAGATTCATCTTCCAGTTCAGCTCACCACCCACCGTGAGCGAGGCCACGGTGCCGCTCTTGTAGTAAACAAAGACGTTTTCCCCGTCCGTGATCGGAGAAGGATTCGAGCCGCTCCCGTTTTTGTGCTTTCCTTCGCGCTCCTCTCCGAGCGTCTTCTGCCAAATCTGCTTACCCTTCCAATCGTAGGAGGTGATTGAATCCTGCCCGTCTTTACCGCTCGTCACAAAAATCTGATCTTCCCATACCGCCGGAGTACTGCTCCCTTTGCCCGGCAATTCCACTTTCCAAATTACATTTTTCTCGTCCGAGAACTCGGTCGGATAGGTTCCGTCACCGGCGACACTGTCGGCATTCGGCCCACGCCAGTTTGGCCAATTATGAGCATGAACTGCGGAAGCCAATACTCCTGCCAAAAGGAGAAGAGAGAGTGAAGATTTCATCATAGTAAATTTCTACTCGGAAGGAGTCACATTGGCGAATGAAACTTGTGGCGTTCTTGTGTGAGAAGAAGGCAATCGAGCTCTCATCTTTCCCTCAGCGAGAGACGCTTACTTTGGCTCTTCCCGAACTTCCCAACCATCATAATTTTTCGCGCTCTCCGCACTCCACATCGGAGAGGATCCCCAGAGAGGAACCGTAGGCAGGTGTGACTCCCACAGCCCCAGTTTTTGGAAAAGAGATTCGAAAACCTCCGGATCGCTTCGTGAGAGATCATCTCCCTCACCCAAATCCACGCCGGGACGAAACATCTGGGCGGGACGATGAGACAATCGGATCAATTTATTCTCGCCCTCGAGGACTGCCGCCTGTCCCTGAAGTCGCCAAAAAAGCAATCGATCAAGAGGCTCCTTCTCTCCTTTTAGAAACGGAATCAGATTAATACCGTCATATTCTCCGTAAGCAGCGACCGCCTTTTTCCGATTCCCTTTGTCTTCATAAAGACGCGGCTCAGAGAGGGACAACAGTTTCCCTTCCCCCGCAGCGATGAATGTAGGAAGGACATCAAGACTCGAAGTAACTCCCTCAAATGGCTGCCCCTTCGGAAGCTGCCCCGGCCACGACCAGATCATGGGGACCCTGACACCACCCTCTTTGAGACAGCCCTTCACGCCCGAAAGCGGACCATTCCAACTCGCATTTCCTGTCGCCCCGCCATTATCGGAAAAGAAAACAATCAGCGTGTTATCAAGCTCCCCGGCCTCTTTCAAATACTCCCGTAGGCGCCCGACACCTCGATCCAGCGCCCACATCATTGCCGCATAAGTCCTTCGTTTTGGATCCTGAATATTCTCAAACCTCGCGAGATCTTCCTCCGTCGCCTGAAGCGGACCGTGAGGTGCATTGTACGACATAAAGAGAAACCACGGATTCTCTTCCGATTGCGCTTTGATCCATCCGATTCCCTCATCCGTAAAAAAGTCGGTAAGATAGGGATTCGAGAATTCAGTCAATCGCTCCCCGTTTCGCTCGAGCTGATTTCCTTTTGCCTTCGGGAAGTAGCCATGACTTCCCCCTAGCATCCCTGAAAAATAATCGAAGCCGCGCTCGTTCGGATGAAAACCCGGGCCCTTCCCAAGATGCCACTTTCCAATCAATGCGGTCGCGTACCCCGCCGAACGCAATTGATCACCCAAGGTGTGCTCGCCCGGAGCCAGTCCGAGAAACTCGGGCCGCGTGTGATAGTTATCCTCGCCCTTGTTGAGATTCGCCTGATACCCAAAACGACGGGGATCACGGCCCGTCAGCAATCCTGCGCGGGAGGGCGAACAGACCGGACTCGCGACATAGGCCTGTCGACAAAGAACACCCGATTCAGCCAGTGCATCGATCTTCGGGGTCTTGAGCCACTCGCTCCCCATGCAACCGAGATCGCCATACCCCATATCATCCGCGAGGATAATGAGAAGATTCGGTTTCGCGTCGGCGGCAAAGGAATTCGCGAAGGCGAAACTGACGAGTAAAAATAGAGCAAGTGAGCGCATCGGACTATTAAGGAAGCTCTTTCAGAGTGATGTCACGGAAAGCAACCAGGCAACCTTTCCCGTGGTCCTGCAGCGCGATGAAACCTTTCTTTCTACTCATTTTAAGGTCGTTATCGATCACGGTGGAGAAAACGACTCCGTTGATTTTCTGGATAATTTTATTCCCCTCAGCAATAATCTCTAGTTGGTTCCAATCAGACTCTTTGAAGAGGCTTTTTACTTTTTCAGAATCTGCCACTTGCACCATCGTTTTGGACCCATCTTCCGCAATCGTAACGATTTGGCCCGCTGTCGCCATAAGGTGACGCTCCTTTTTCCGCGGATGATCTTTCGCGAGCAGCGAATGATGCCAAAGGCCCATGACCTCCTGCCGTGCCACTTCCACTTGATACCCAAAAATCTGATGATCCCCTAGATCGTCGCTTCGCACCTGCACGCCCGAGTTCCCCGCCTCCCAATGGAATTCCATTTTTAAGACAAAGTTCGCCGGCTGTTTCTTCCGCCAAATGAGCCAGTTCTTTTCCTTGTCCGTTCCCGTGCACCAGATCTCACCATCACGCACTTCCCAGGCACCGGCCCTTCCATCCCAACCATCGAGAGTTTTGCCATCAAAAATCGAGACAACTTTTGCCTCTTCTGCCAAGGCAGCGGTGAACAACGCGAAAGTCAGAAAAGAAGATAAGAGAGCGAATTTCATAGCAGCACACTGTCAAAAACCGGCGGATCCATCAACCAGGATTAGCACCGCGATTCCGCAGAGGCTTAACAGGGGCAGGTCGATGACTTCCCCCTGTTAAGCTTACTCAATTATCTTCAGATTCTCCAAGCGCTTCCGCCCTTAGATCATTTCCTAAAACGTCTCTTCCCATGACCTGGTCTCTGCTTATTGTGCCGTAGTACCCACAACCTCACGTCTTCACCGCGTGTGTCATACAGGAAATGATGTGGAAAGCGTTTCAGATTGCACCTTCGTAATCCACCCGGCTCAAAGTGATATAACTTGGGGTTCTCATTCACCTTAGTGAGGGAACGCATGAATTCCTTGTAGAAATCGTTTTCCAGTTCTCTGGACACCTCGGCGTAACCCTTCAGAATTCGATTTAAATCCGACTGAACAAGGCGATGAAACTTAATTTTCACCTCGCTTGATCCCCTCGACAAATTCCTCAAATGGAATGAGAACATCCTCATTCGCTTCAGCTTCCTGCACCCTCAAGGCTACGTCATCATCTGACACTGAGTAATGAGTGGCAGGAAGACTATGAATTAGCTGTGAGGCGATCGAGGCACGCTCTTCTTCAGAAAGCTTAGATGCTTCAGACAGGATTTCCTCGACGCTCATGGAAATAGAATACAATTCATCAACCAATTTGCGAGCCAATTTCTTATCACCCAACAGTGGATATCGAATCAAATCACCCCGCAATACGATCCGAACGCACTTCGGCATTTCGGTAACCGACGAGCCAGGCGACGGCAGCAGCGCAGGAGATCGTCACGGCAGTCAGGAGGAGAAATGTTCCCCATGGGACGCGGTAAGCGAGGGTCCAGCCGAAGCTTTGAGGGTTGATCACATAGATCAAGACCCACCCGAGAGCGAAGCTTAAAAGCAATCCTCCCACCAACCCCACTACGGATATCCCCACCCCCTCCCACATCGAGGCCGCTGCTATTTCGCGCCTCGTCGCACCGAGCGATTTCAGCGTCACCAGTTCGCTGCGACGCTCGAGGAGAAGACCCGCTAGAGCCATCCCTAATCCTGACACAGCAATAATAACGGCGATCACCTCGAGCGCATAGGTGACCGCGAAAGTCTGGTGGAAGATTCGGATCGACTCGGCGCGGAGTCGCGAATTCGTCCTCGCGACGAGGGTCGGGAACTTCTTCTCGATCTCCGCGAGGACCGTCTCGGGGTTCATCCCCTGATCCACGTAGAGGGTCATCTGCGATACTTTTTCATCCGAGAACCACTCGCTCGTGAATTTACGCGAAACCATGACAGTCCCCGTCTCACTTCCGTATTCAGCATAAACGCCCTCGCAGCGAACTTCCTTGTCTCCCTGAGGAGTCGGAATGCTGAAGCGATCACCTTTTTGGATTCCGAAGGCCCTTTTAAAGGGCTCACTCACCCACACGGGATAAGAAGCATCAGCGCGCTTTTCGAGCGCGGCGGGACCGGTGTCAGAAGGCGTTTCAAGCCAAATAAGCTGAAGATAGCGTTCTGAATCCTGATTGTAGTCGGTGCCACCAATGAAGACCCGGGTGCCATCGATGCTGACGGTGTAGCGCCGCAATTTGTCCCCCCCGACTACTCCCGGCATCGCTTCGATAGTCTGCCACGTCGATTTTGAAATGGCGTTGTCATTTGTTACCGAATTGCCTCCGGGAGCAGACACATAGAGATCGGCCCTGAGGAGTTGCTCAATCCAGGAAGTGAGGGTGGACTCAAAACTGGCGACGAGAATGGCCATTGCCGCTGACATGCCGATCGCGGCAGCGAGTCCGGCCGCAGTGAGACGGTGCCTGCCCCCCGGCCGTCGCAGCTGGCTCGCCGCATAGCGAAAATGGGGGTTCACCTTTCCAAATCGGTTCGAAAGCCGCGAGATGGGCTTAAAGAGCAATCCAATCAACACGCTGCTACTGAGAACCAAAACCACCGAAGAGAGATAACCTCCTATCGGAACAACCGTGCCGGAACCCGTTTCCCATGGGGGCAAAAAAGCCATTCCGATCCCTAACAGAAAAAGAAGAATGCCCAGCTGCCAGAATCGCAGGATCTTCAATCCCCCGCTTCGACCGCCGTGTCGCATCGCCTGCGCCGGTGGCGTCGAAGCCGCGTCCCTCGCAGGAATCCAGCCAGCGACGACACTTGCCCCCGTTCCGAAAACGAGACAGAAAAGGACTTCACCGATTCCCAGGGTGATCGCCGAAGTGGTCGTCTCATAGTAGAGGGTGTTCACGGTGCCGGCAATGGCTCCGACCATCCCCATCGCAAGCATTCGACCGAGGACAATACCAAGAACACTCCCCACAATACCGAGCACGAAGGCCTCGAGGACCCAGGCCCGCTTGATTTCCGATGGAGTCACCCCAAGTGAGCGCATCACCGCAATTTCGGATCGACGCTTCACGACCGAAGCCTCCATCGCCTGCATGATCAGGTAGACACCAACCAGTAGAGCAAGACCGGAAAGGATCGTCAGATTGAGCCTAAAGGCGGCGCTCATTTCGGTGACGGAACTTTTTCTATCCTCCGGAGTCTCGAAAATCAGTTTTTTTGATGCCGCAAATTCAGCGAGAACAGTCGCGACCCGGCTCCGGTTTTCCTCCGCTGATAAGCCCGGCGGAACGAGTAATTCAATCCGGCTGATCTTCCCTCGCTCACCGGAGACGGCCTGAAGGCCCGGCAGATCCATCAGAACGAGGTTTGATGGCACCGAAGCCGTATTCGGAGAATCAAGGAGCACCGATTCAATCCGAAAGTCTTTCACCTTATCATTTACGATCACCCCGACAGAATCCCCCACTTCAAGACCCTGCTCTTTCGCAAATTCATTTCCCACAAATACCGCCTCGCGGCTCCCAAGAAGCTTATTCGTCTCCTGCCCTTCAAGACTGTTGCCGCCGCTTTGGGCCGCCTCGCCCTCCATGTATTGAGTCGCATTTTGCAGAGAAACCAAATCAACACCGACGATTCGCAGCGACCCTCCCCCGGGATCATCGGCAAGGGCTCCCGAGACTTCAAGCACGGGGAAAACGCCCACAGGGGTGCTTCCGGTCGCTTTTCGCAGGTCGCGGAGGAGACTTTGATCCAGCTTTCCCGCGGGCGACCGGAGTATGAAGTCGCTTTGCCCGACGATGGATTCAGTGAAGAGCCCGAAACCGGTCACGGCCGCTTTATTCGCAAGCCGAACCGAGAGAAACACCGCAATACCAAGGGCGAGAATACCGACGAGCAAAGCGGTGAGCTTTTTTTCCTTGAGCCAGTAGCGCCAAATGAAGCGCGACCAGATCAGCCTTCCTGTCGCAGCCGGTTCACTCATTTTCATCGCCCCGGATGACCCCGTCATGCATTTCGAAGGTTTGATCACAAATTCTCGTAACCATGGGACTGTGGGTCACAATGAGCATTGCCACTTCGTGAGACGCACTAATCCGCTCAAGAAGATCGAGAATGGACTCACCTGTCGTCGAATCGAGGTTACCGGTTGGTTCATCCGCGAGAATGAGCCGCGGGCGAATCGAAAGCGCTCTCGCAATCGCAACACGCTGCATTTCGCCTCCGCTGAGCTCGTCGGGCATGGCATCGGCCCGTTTCACGAGACCGACTTCTTCGATTAATTCAGCGACTCGATCGAGCCGCTCCTTTTCCGGCATCCCCGTCAATTGGAGAGGAAATTCAATATTTTCGGAGGCTGTCAGCGTCGGCAAGAGGTGGAAAAACTGAAAAACAGTGCTCACTTTTCGCCGTCTCAGGCGACAAAGCCCTTCCTCATCAAATTGACTGAGCTTTTCCCCGTCGATCTCAATCTCACCACCGTCGGCCCTGTCAATCCCTCCCACGCAATTGAGCAAGGTGCTCTTTCCAGACCCCGAAGGCCCCATCAGAGCGGCCCTTTCACCCGGAGCCAACGACAAAGAGACGCCCCGCAAGACAGGGGTCTTTCCATATGATTTTGTAAGCCTCGATACTTGCAGCACCTTCATTTTTCTACACCTTAGGACACACCTTCATCGAGAATTACGATACTCCCTAACTTACGGACGAAATTGATCCGGGGAAGACACGGAATTTGTGATGAGCTTTTTCTACCATAGCCGTAGGTTGACTCTACTCTAACCCTCTCATTAACTAACCGCCATGCCCCGTTTCCCCATACAGATGCCTCAGTTGGGCGAGTCGATTGCCGAAGCAACGATTCGGGAGATTCTGATTTCCACCGGAGATGAAATAAAATCGGATCAGGATATTTTTGGCGTCGAGACCGACAAGGCGATGATGGAGGTCACCACTCCCTGCAGTGGACTGATCAAAGAGATCACCGCTGAAGTTGGAACCAGCTATGCCGTTGGCTCAACCCTGGCCTTTATCGAAGCCACCGAAGAGGAAGCGACCAAAGCGGGATTGATGAAGCCGACTTCAGAAGCGGAAGGCGATACTGACGAGGGAGAAGAAAACCTTCACTTTGCGATCGATCAAAAAGACGTCATTGACCAGGATGCCCCTCTTCCGGTGACGCCGACGGTGGAAGGCGGGCTGCCGGTGCCGGTCCGCTCAAGCGTTTACCTGAGCCCGCGACTTCGTCACCGCATGGAAGAGCTGGGCCTGAATTCAGCTGACCTTGCCGGACTTCCCGGAAGCGGAGCGGGTGGTCGCGTCACCGTCGAAGATTTCGAAAAATTCATCAGTGAGCTGGAGCAGAATCACATGACTGACGCATCGCCGATGCGGATTGCGGTGGCCGATTCGATGCGCCGAAGCTGGACCCGCCCTCTCGCGAGTGTCACCGTTCCCATCGTCATGGATTCAGTGCTGGCGCACCGGAAAAGTCTCGACCCGAAGCCCGGCGTCACCCTTTATGCGATGCGTGCCCTTGCGATCGCGGTTGCAGAAAACACGGCGGTTGCGGGTCGACTCATCGGCACCCGGATTGTTCACCCCAATGCGATCGACATCGGGTTTGCGGTCGAAGCAGAGGACGGCGTGCTTGTCCCGGTGATTCGCGAAGTGGACAAGAGGCCGCTCGCGGAACTGCAATCCAATTACGCTGAGCTTCTCATTCAGGCCAAAAATCGTCGCCTCTCTCCGGAAGCGACCGGTGCCGGTATCGCAACGATCACGAACGTCGGCCCCTTTGGAATTACGGCAGCGAATCCGATACCGCTTCCCGAGCAGAATCTGGTTCTGGGACTCATGGCAGGAAAAATAGTTCCTGTCTGGGATCCCGAAAAAGGTGACTTCGTTCCTAAAATGGAGTCGAATTTCATTCTCAGCTTCGATCACCGAATTCTCGATGGCGGTGCTGCGGGTCGATTGCTACAACGCATTGGTCAGCTCCTCAACGATCCGGAAAGCCTCTAGCTTTTTACCCTTCGCGATTTCAGAATTGGAGAAAGTTAACCACCAAGCCCACTCAATTCTTTTCATTCTCCGAAAATCGCGCGCGATTCGCGTGAAAGCTTCTCTGCTTTAACGCGAAGGTGAAAATGTGTCTGAGAATGACACGAATTGCCTTGGCTACATTTCCGGTTCAAGATTCAATTAAAAAGAGCACCGAACCTCCAAAAACCCTCTATGAACATTCACATCGATTCCACCCCAGAGACTTCCGGGGCTTCCGCAGCAGCGCTTGGCGCTGAAAAGCTAAAGCAGGTCCTATCCGAAAAGGGAGAAGCGAACATCATTGTCGCAACCGGAGCTTCTCAATTTGCGGTGTTGGAGAATCTGCTCAAAATCCCTCATATCGCCTGGGAGCGTGTCAGGATTTTCCATCTCGATGAGTATATCGGCATTCCGATCTCTCACGGTGCCTCATTTCGCAAGTATCTCTGGGAGCGCTTCGTGAGCCAGCTCCCCTACCCACCGATCGCTTTTAACGCGCTCAACGGCGAAGGCGACGCCGCCGCAGAATGCACCCGTGTCGGCCAACTGATTTCCGACATCGAGATTGATGTCGCCTTTATCGGGATCGGTGAGAATGGACACATCGCCTTCAACGATCCTCCTGCCGATTTCGAAACGCAGGAGCCCTACCACGTCGTCGACCTTGACGACGCCTGTCGTAAGCAACAGCAGGGAGAAGGTTGGTTCCCGACCTTTGATGACGTCCCTAAGCAGGCGATCTCAATGACCGTGGCTCAGATCATGAAAAGCAAAAACATCATCTGCACTGTCCCCGACGAAAGAAAATCTGAGGCGGTGAAAAACAGTGTTGAGGGGGAAGTTTCCAATCTGGTCCCCGCTTCCATTTTGCAACAACACGCGAGGACCGAACTATTTCTCGACAAGGCGGCAGCGAGTAAGCTTAGCTAAGAGCGTCGCAAAACGCCCGCTACGAACTCTGATTTCGATAGCTCAAATGCCTCCCCCCACAACAGCAGCACTGCACGAAGCGCTCAAAGATAACTTTGGTTACGATTCATTTCGTCCTCTCCAGGAGGAGATTATCACCGCTTTGCTCGCAAATCGTGATGTCGTTGCGATTCTTCCCACGGGCGCAGGAAAGTCCATTTGTTTCCAACTTCCCGCGCTCCTGCGGGAAGGGCTTACCTTGGTGATCTCACCCCTTATCGCCCTGATGAAAGACCAGGTCGATGCCCTGCAATCGAATGGTATTGCGGCTACCTTTTTGAATTCATCACTCAGCTTTGAGGATCGTCAGATGCGGACCTCAGGGCTCGACGAGGGGCGCTACCGACTTCTTTACGCGGCTCCGGAACGAATCCTCTCTCCCGGATTTATCGACAGCCTGAAACGGTGGAATGTCTCCGCTGTCGCGGTCGATGAAGCGCATTGCGTCAGCGAGTGGGGCCACGATTTTCGTCCTGAATACGGACAGCTTTCGGCTCTCCGTAGCGCCATCCCTGAGGTGCCCTTCATCGCACTCACGGCCACGGCGACGGAGCAAGTGCAGGACGATCTTATCGCTAAGCTTGACCTAAAGGATCCCGCTCTTTTCAACGCGAGCTTCAACCGGCCGAACCTCAGCTACACGATTATTCCGAAAGAGAAACCGGTGCGTCAGGTTTATGAATTCGTTTCCGAACGCAAGGGCGAAGCAGGAATCGTCTACCTGCAATCACGCAAGTCGACTGAGACGCTCGCGGCGGCGTTGCAGGCGGAGGGAATTTTGGCTCGCCCCTACCATGCGGGGCTCGAGCCGGAAGTACGTGCCGCAGCACAGGATGCCTTTCTTCGCGACGAGGTGAACATCATCTGCGCAACCGTCGCCTTCGGCATGGGGATCGACAAACCGAACGTCCGCTATGTGATCCACTCGGATCTCCCCAAGAACATCGAGAGCTACTATCAGGAAACAGGCCGAGCGGGCCGTGATGGGCTTCCTTCCGATTGCTTACTGCTTTTTTCCAAAGGCGACTTAATGAGAAATCTCAAGTTTCTCGACGAGATGACCGATCAACGCGCCTCGGCCACGGCGAGACGGCAGATGAACCAAATGGTCGCCTACGCCGAAAGCCCCCTCTGTCGCCGGGTCGAGCTTCTCGGGTATTTTGGTGAAACTCACGAAGAGGAAAACTGCGGTGGCTGCGATATATGCCTCGAACCACGGGAGGATTGGAACGCCACTGTCGAGGCGCAAAAATTTCTCTCCTGCCTCATCCGGATTCAGCAAAAAAGCGGTTTTTGCCTCGGGATGAACCACGTCGCTCAAGTTCTCACGGGAGCGAATACCGAAAAAATCCGCAAGTGGGGGCACAACACGATCACCACTTACGGAATTGGCACGGATCACACGCGCCAGGAATGGACGGAACTTGGTAGCCAGCTCGTTCAGCAAAGGCTTGCCGCGCTCAGCAACGACAACTTTCAAACCGTCAGCATTTCCGAAGCGGGCCAGACCTTTCTCAAAAACAGAGAAACCCTAACACTGAGACGTCGCCCGCGGGCGGAAGGAGCTAAAACCAGTGCCTCGGTTGCGAGATCCGGATCCGTCGCCTGTGACGAGGCTCTTTTCAACCAACTGCGCGAGGTTCGCAAACGGATTGCCGACGCCCGGAGTGTTCCTCCCTATGTCATTTTTGGTGATCTCACCTTGAGACACATCGCCCGTCGCTACCCTGAGAGCGATGCCGACTTCCTCGCCCTCCCGGGCGTTGGCAGCAAAAAACTCGCTGACCTCGGAGTCGACTTTCTCGCTGAAGTGAAGGCATGGCTCGCAAGCAATCCGAAACAAACTTTCGCTGACGAAAAACCAGCCCCTCGGACGAAACCGAAGATGAAGAACGAAAACGGCGTTTCCGGTACCGCTTTGGAATCGCTGGAACTTTTTAAAAGCGGCCTCGATCTCGCCGCCATCGCGGCAAAGCGAAACCTGACCCGCGGCACGATCTCCAGCCACATCGCCAAAGCGGTCGAAACGGGCCTGATCGAACTTTCCCGCGAGGAATTCCTCACCGCAGAGGAAGATACCCGCATCCAGAAAGCAGCCGATAAACACGGCTTTGAATCAGTGGGCGTGCTCCACAACGCACTGAACAAAGAGATCTCCTACGAGAAGCTTCACTTCTTCCGCGCCTTCGCAAAACGAAAAAGTGAGCCGTCTTAAGCAGCGCGTCACACATACCGCCGCCCCCATCGCCACACGAGGGTGAACACCCCGATCCCAACGAAAAAGGTAATCACCGCGAGTTCGATCAGTTCAAGGGTGAAGGGAATGATGAACAACGCCCCGACGAACTGGGCAAGGATGACAAAGAGGAGCAGTCTCACGACATACTGGTGTCCCTTTTTTGAAATAAACCTCGCACCCATCGGTGCGCCTAAAGCGACGATGGGAACGCAAACCCACCAGTAATCCCATATCTCCGTCCGGATCGGTTCGCCGCCTCCGCCGATGAGCCGCCAGGCAAAACCGACAAGACTGTTCGCCGCCATGAGAATCACAGAGGTCGGCGTCGCGACCGTTTCACAAAGTCGAAATCCGAGCACGAGCATCGCAAAGACAAGAATGTCGAGGCCACTTCCGAGGACTCCTGAAATCGTCCCGCCTAACAAACCGGCAAGGGCGAGAAAGGCAATCGAACGAGGGCTTCGATCTTCTATTCTGGTGCGGCGCACGGGACGCTTCAGATGATTGATTCGCCAAAGAGCGAATCCGAACGCGAGCCACAATGAGACAAAGAACACCTTCGCCGAATGAGAAGCAAACCACCATTGCGCCATTTCCAGCCCGAAGATCATTCCTCCCGCTCCCGCGATCCCCGCGACAACGAGAGTCGTTTTTTCCACTGGAATGCGTCGCCAGAAAATAGCGACCGCTGCCGAAGTCATTCCGATCGACTGGATCATCAGCGAGAAGTCGCGGGCACCCTTCGGATCGATTCCAAAGCCAAGCGTCATCACCGGGAAAGCGACCGCCCCACCGCCCTGACTCGTGGAACCGGCAACGAAAGATCCGAACACCATCGTCACAGACATGAACCAGTTATCGATCAAAAGCCCCCATCGAGCACCCACCGACATCCCGAGCGCCCACACCAACCAGACGAGGGCGATGAAAGCGATATCAATAGGAATGCGGGTGCGGGGAAGCATAACAGGCCGCAAACTTTACGCATCCGCTTCAAGAATGCGCGTCGAAAATCAAGTCACCTTATGGGGTGCTGTGCCCGACTCGACACAGCATTGAACTGAATCTCATTCCAATACCTCATTACTTCAATCCGATCACTTCCCGCTTGAGTGATGGAACTCGATTCGATCTCCTATGAGTATGCGCTTTTTGATCGTCTTTCTGCTCCTTGCCCAGCTCACCCTCACGACGCGTCTCTTTTCGGATGACCTTTCCCACACCCTCTTCGAAGGATCGGAGGAAACGGCGGCCGTCACCGTCAAGCGGGGCGGGCTCGTTCATACGAAACTTCTCAGCACTCCCGGAGAAAAGGAGATTGGCCCTGCTTTGGCCGATTTGATCAACCAAATTTCAGAGATCGCGGCATCATTTGAAACAACCATTCCCAAGGTCGCAAAACTGAATCTCTACTTGGATACCGAAAAGCAAAGTGAACTTGATGACCTGCGCGCGCTCGTTCGTTCTCACTGGAGAAAAGGCGAATCCCCCGCCCTCACGCTGATCCCATCAAAACTTCCCGACGGCGGACTTCTCGCCGGCGACGCGGTCATTGCCGCCTCAGGGCCACGTTCCGAAATTCCCCGTCCTAATCCCACTGCGGCGATGCTGCCTCCCTCGCACGAGATCATCTATGTATCCGGTCGCGCCGCGAGCGGTGAGCTGGCTCCGGCTGCGGCTCAGACGATGGATCAAATTTTCACTGTTCTCCAGCACCTCGGCAGTTCCTCACAAGACATCGTTCAGGTGAAAGCGTTCATCCAACCGATCAAGGAATGGAAAGTGGTCGAAGCAGAAATCGTAAAAAGCTTTGCGGGAAAGTCCCCACCGATTCTTTATGTCGAGTGGACCTCAAGTTCACGGGCCACTGAAATCGAGGTCATCGCCTCCTCACCGAATCGTGTGAAGAACAGCGAATCCGTGTCTTTTTTCACTCCGCCGGGAGAGAAGAATTCGCCGGTCTACAGTCGTGTTGCCACGATCCACTCGGATCAGGTGATTTATTTTTCCGGACATCACTGCTCTGGCAGCGAATCAGACGCCAAGACCCTTTTTGCTCAGCTCAAACAAACCGCAGAAGCGGCGCGAACTGATCTTCGCCATTTTGCCAAAGCAAGCTACTACGTGACGACGCCTCAGGCCTCCGCGTCGCTCAAGGCGGTGAGACCGTCCCACTATGATCCCGAAAGACCTCCCGCCGCTTCAAAGGTAGTGATTCGATCGCTGGGGCATGGAGGCACTCAACTGCTCATCGATATGATCGCAGCCCCGGTCGGGAAATGAGAATTCTGCGAGCTCGCAAAAACAAGGAGCGGCTGCATCTTGCTGCCAGCGGAGCCCATGAGAATAGTCACGTCTTTCCTCCTCCGCGAGACGGAGTCTTATCAGGCGGCTAGAAGCGCGCCTCTCCTTGGGTGCCATCCACTGCCCGCTCTATTCAAATTTGCCAGCAGCGACGACTTACCCCTGTTGGACCGGACCTCTAGCCCTATTGAGACCTTAGCGCAGAAAGTTTGACTGAGTCATTATGATCGACAATCAGATCAGTGCTTGCGCCATGCGCCTCGAAATAAATGGAAGTCTGATTTTCGCGCACTCATCGAATGAACGTCGTAGCAACCCCACCTGAATAAGTGAGGACCTCGGAACATAAAAAAACGCCGCAGCCCGAAGACTGCGACGTTCTTTAAAAATCGGTATTTCCCGAAGACTAGGGAAGTGGAACCTCCGAAATTGTCTTGGAAACACGGGAAACGATCTTGTATGGGTCGCCCTGTGAATTGGGACGACGATCTTCAAGGTATCCCTTGTAGCCATCTTTGATGAAGTTGATCGGCATCCGAATTGAAGCACCACGGTCAGAAAGGCCGTAACTGAACTGATCGATCGACTGAGTCTCGTGGAGGCCAGTCAAACGCATGTGGTTGTCGGGACCGTAAGCCGCGATGTGCTCTTCACAGTTCTTCTCGAACTGGGCCATGAGCAACTCAAAGTAATCTTTGCCACCGGTTTCACGAATGAACTCCGTAGAGAAGTTACAGTGCATACCGGAACCATTCCAGTCACCCTTGTAAGGTTTACAGTGATACTCAACCGTAACACCATACTTCTCGCAAACACGTCCAAGGATGTAGCGAGCAACCCAAATCTGATCAGAAGCCGTCGCGGAACCTTTGCCGAAGATCTGGAATTCCCACTGGCCCTTCGCGACTTCACCATTGATTCCTTCGTGGTTGATTCCGGCGTCGATACAGATGTCGAGGTGCTCTTCGACGATTGCGCGAGCAATGTCTCCAACATTTTGGTAGCCGACTCCGCAGTAATACGGCCCCTGACCTTCTGGGTACCCGCCCTCAGGCCAACCCAGAGGCTGTCCGTCCTGAACGAGGAAGTACTCCTGTTCCAACCCAACCCAAAGGCCCGGATCGTCTGTAATCGTAGCACGTGTGTTGGAGGGATGCGCAGATCCGTCAGGAAGCATCACCTCACACATCACGAGAAACCCATTCTTGCGAGTTGAATCAGGGTAAAGCGCTACGGGCTTGAGAATACAGTCAGAACTACCGCCTTCAGCCTGCTGAGTCGAGCTGCCGTCGAATCCCCACGCAGGGCAGTCATCGAGCGACCATTTGTCAGGGTTGCCTTCTTTTACCAAGGTTTTCCCCCGAAGGTTCGCAACAGGCTCGTATCCATCGAGCCAGAGATATTCCAATTTAAGTTTAGCCATGTTAACTAGTAGTCGTTTTTTTGGTTTGATTCGACGTCATTTCTCCAGCAAAGCATTCTGCTCCGCCAGGTAAACGCCTTGTTAAGTTATCTTTTGCAGAGAAGCAACTCCCATGCCATTTGTCAAATAAAGCTGGCTCAATAGTAAAAATAATGCCGATATTCTGCAATCTATTGGCGACACCCCTCAAGGAGGACCTCAAGAAAATCCGCGATGCCTATAAGTGACTCTTTATGATCACCTTCGGGAAGCCCTACCAAATTACCACGCGCGGTGGAAACAAACTCTAGTCCTGTATCAATCGCAGCCTCAATCGAACCGACGTAATCAGCGATGCTGGAGAGGACCGACATGTCAATTGGCTCCTTCTGGATGAGGAGACGGTGCAGCTTTTCTCTTTGCTTATCACTGGCACTGCCGAGGAGATTCAAAATCGGTAGGGTCAGCTTGCCCTTATTGATGTCGGTTCGGAGTGTTTTCCCGAACTTTTTTTCATCACCAATTAAATCGATGCAATCGTCATAGATTTGATACGCCGTCCCAATATTAGTTCCAAACTCGCCCAGTTCCTCGCAGATAGCGTCAGGCTGCTTGTTCAGACGGGCACCCAGTTCCATCGCCGCAGTGAAAAGCGCAGCCGTTTTCTTCCGTATAATCTCGAAGTAATCCTCCTTCGACAATTGCATGTCGAATCGGCGTTGGGTCTGAATGATCTCACCACTGCAAACTTCATTCGCCGAGGCCGCCACTTTTCGGCAGACGACTCGATCATCAAACCCAGTCGAGAGCATCAGGGCATGAGAAAATAGGCAATCGCCCAGCAACACGCTGAGAGCATCCCCCCATTTTGCGTTCGCGGTTGGCGCCTGCCTCCGAATTTCCGCCCCGTCGATAATGTCGTCATGAACGAGGGTCGCGACATGGATCAGCTCAAGGATAACCGCTAACTCGTGGTGTCCCTCGCTCACTTTACCGGTGGCACCCCCCGCAAGGAAAGTCAGGGCAGGTCGGATTCTTTTTCCTGAAGTATTTAAGATGTAGGCCACGTAGGGCTCTACGGCGGGATCAAATTCGGAAGCCTGAGCCCGAATCCGAGCCTCGACCCTGTCCAACTCAGGTCGCAGGAAGTCGAAAGGCGAGAGCTGGCTCTCGGTATTTAGAACATGAGTCTTGGCGTCAGGTAACATGGCGGTGGGGAGCGCGACAGGAAAGGTATGTCGTGAAAAGTCAAACCCTTACCTCGGTTTACGAACCTGCATAGAGCTGAGTTGCCTCTCCGAGAGGGAAATTCCAGATCGAGGAGCGATACCGAAATTCAGACCCTGTATAATTACCATTAAATTAATAGCGATTACAAACTGTATCAATGTCTTACGCCTCCTGATTTGAAGAAACAGGAAAACCAATCTTCAGCGAAAACCCGCTCTTATTGGCGAAAGACCGGTTCCGTTCGCGAATTCTTTACCGCAAAGCTCGCGACCGTCGCCCTATCCCCGGCAGGTTTCAGACTCGTTCCAAAATGGGCGAAATCACCAACCAATTGTTTTTCGGTGGCGCAAGGATCGCAGAATGCGCCCAAACAAGTGCTGCATCCAATCAAGAAGTGAGGTCACAGCTAATTAATTAAGCAACAATCACCTGTAAAGCAGATGAAACGATCGTGATTCTTCGCGACCTCTCTAATTCACCTCGGGAACCCAGCGCTCAGGACCCTTGAAATCTTGTCAATATGATCACCTAAGCAGGAAAAATCGAAGACGCGAAAGTGGCAGCTCAGTAACCCTCTGAGGCAGCTCAGATCGAGGTTAAACTCGAAGCGATGAACCATCCCTAGCGCGAGGGAGAGGGCCTCAAGATGAGGAATTGAGTTGAACTATACGACAAAGGCTTACTCTCGAATTTTTAAATCAGATTGTTTGGAGGGGGCTAATGAGATCACGTCTATCATCATTCCCTAGACGGCCCTGACATCCCCTGCCGACTGAAATTTCAGACAACAGAGATTCCCGGGAACGCGATTAAGACACCGCGCCCCCCAATTCCACGGAACTGGCGCAATGATGCCACGCGAACAAGGCAGCAAATACCCGTTGCATCGCATTCGACTCGGGCATAATTTCTTTCTACAATGATGAACTTATTAGCTTTCGGTGCACCCGGTATGCAGGAGATGATAGTGATCTTCCTGATCGTGCTTCTCCTCTTCGGCGCCAAAAAAATTCCTGAACTGGCACGCGGTGTCGGCAAGGGCATGGGAGAATTCAAAAAGGCGAAAACTGAATTCGAAAAGGAGATCAAAGAAGGAGAAAAACAAGGCGAGAAAGAGTGGGAAGAAGATTCCAAAAAGCCGAAGTCCGAGTCCAAGCCCAAGCCCAAGCCCGAGTCCAAGTCCGAGCACAGCAAGGACTGATTCGCTTTCAGCATCCACGCTTTAGGCCCCCCTTTTGATGGGACTAAATGCCCTCAAACCGACAACGACCGCCTCGCTTCTCGCGACGGTCGTTTTTTCGTGCCTTTTTTATGCCGTATCATCCGGAACGGCGGCCGAACCGATCACGATTGTTTCCTATAATTTAAAAAATTACCTCGCGATGGATCGCCGCGTCAACGGCGAAACGCTTGAAGGAGCGCCGAAGCCGGAACGCGAGGTCAAGGCAATCGTCGCCGCGATCCTTGAAATGAAGCCGGACATTCTCGGCGTCTGCGAAATCGGTGACGCTTCCTATCTTAAAGATTTACAGGATCGACTCAAAGGAGGCGGACTGGATCTCCCTCACACTGAACTAGTCACTGCAGCGAGTGGCTACAACCGCAATCTGGGGCTTCTTTCCCGCTTTCCCATTGTCGAACGCGATTCCCGGGACGATTACACCTACCTCCTCGAAGGGAAAAAATTCCCTTTCCAGCGCGGAGTCCTCGACGTGAAACTCGCGATCTCCCCTGATTATCACCTCCGCTATGTAGGGCTTCATTTGAAATCGAAACGCGAAACTCCCGACGCCGATCAGGCAATGATGCGACTCAATGAAGCCCGTCTTGCCCGAAAGCATCTCGACAAAATCTTTGAAGCAGAACCGGGAGTCAACCTCCTCGTCACTGGCGATTTTAACGATCTTCGAATCGAACCTCCCGTAAAAGCACTTCAGTCCGGCTTTACAAGAGACGGCTACCTCGCGTCGTTGACGCTCGACGACCAATACGGCTTTCGTTGGACCCATCACTGGGCATTTGCTGATTCCTATTCCCGCTTCGACTACGCGCTCTACAGCAAAGGGCTCAGCCCTGAGATCGAGCGCGACCTCTCCCACATTTATCACTGGGACGATTGGGACAAGGCGAGCGATCACCGTCCCTTGGTCATTAAGATCACGCCGAAAGACCGAGCCTCAAAGTTCGACTAGCGGAACCGCTTCAGCTAGTAGCCTGTCGGACTAGAGGCGTATGAGCGAACCATGCCAGGTTCGAGTCAAAATTCTCATGATTTTGAGGAACTTATTGGTGAATAAGTGACGAGGATACCCGTCAGCTTAGGCTGGGACGAACCCTGGAGACGAATGAAAGTGAAGGAGACGCTCCTGGTCGCGGAATGAAATTCAATCCGCGTCAGGATAAGATCTATTTCAAAATGGGCTGAAGGCCCCGTCGCACAAATTCTTATCCTGAAGTGACAGAATGAAATTCAATCTGCTACTTTCCGGGCTTCTCGTTATGTGAGGCAAAGCGGAAACGCTTACAAGCTGTCATTGATTCATTCGAGTTTCTTCACACCCGTTTCAGCAACAAAGTTCGGTCACGACTTCGCATTACGGTCGTTTCTGCCCGCAAACGCGTCCTTGTTGAGCATCAACGCTCCCCGCTATCATGACGGTGGAGGAATGCAGAGAAATTGTGCGCCTTCCCATTATTTAGACCTTCCCATGAAGCGCCTTTTTATCCCTGCCCTTTTGCTTTTCACCGTAGCGACCGGTTCCCTCTTCGGAAAAGAGAGTGATGCCCTGCCTGAAACAATCAGTTACTACGAGCACGTCCGTCCTGTTCTTCAGGCGAAGTGTCAGGGCTGCCATCAGCCGGCCAAGTCGAAAGCTGATTTTGTGATGACCGAAGTCTCCTCCCTCATTGCAGGTGGCGAATCAGGAGAAGCCGTCATTCCGAAAAAGCCGGCCGAAAGCTACCTTCTCGAACTGGTCGTGACACAGGAGGGAGAGGAGCGTCCCGAGATGCCTCCCAAGGATCAATCCATGACGGACTACGAAGTCAAACTCGTCACGAAATGGATCGAGCAGGGAGCCAACGATGACACTCCCGAAAATGCCAAGCAAAGCTACACCGCGGCGAACCCGCCAAAATATTCAGTATCCCCCGGGATCAACGCGATCGACTTTTCCCCTGATTCCAAACTCATCGCCGTCGCCGGATTTCACGAAGTGCTCATTCACAAAGCTGACGGTTCAGGACTTGTGAGCCGACTCATAGGATTGTCTGAGCGCATCGAGTCAGTCGAGTTTTCTCCCGATGGAAAGCAGCTCGTTGTTGCCGGGGGACTTCCCGGACGAATGGGTGAAATCCAGGTCTGGGATCTCGCGAAAAAGGAATTAGAACTCTCTAAGATCGTCGGCTACGACACCGCCTATGGAGCAAGCTGGTCTCCTGACGGAAGCCTCATCGCGTTTGGGCTTCCCGACAACACCGTCCGAGGCATCAAAGCCGCGGACGGAGAACAGGTCCTTTTCATGGGAGGTCACAACGACTGGGTCCTCGACACCGATTGGTCCGTGAAGGGCGACCATCTCGTCTCAGTCGGCCGGGATATGTCAGGTAAACTGACGAAGGTTGAGACGGAGCGTTTCATCGATAATATTACTTCGATTACTCCGGGAGCACTCAAGGGTGGAATCAACACAGTTGAGCGACATCCGAAACAGGATCACATCCTTGTCGGTGGATCTGACGGTGTCCCGCAAATCTATCGAATGTATCGAGAGACCGCCCGGAAGATCGGCGACAACGCAAACCTCATCCGCAAATACCCCGCGATGAAAGGTCGCATCTGGGATGCCGCTTTTGCTCCGGATGGAAAAACCTTCGTCGCCGTCTCGAGCCTCAACGGAAACGGCCAGATCCATCTCTTCAAATCAGAATACGATGCGACGATCTCCCCCGAGTTGAAGAAGCTGTTCGAAACCGCTCGCCGCAACACCGAGGGAAGCAACTCCGATCCCAAGATCGAAGAGTTTCACACCAAAGGCGCTGCCCTGATCAAGGGACTCGATCTGAACACAGCCGTCTTTTCCGTCGCCTTCTCACCAGACGGTAAAACCATCGCCGCAGGAGCCGCCGACGGAACGGTTAGACTTCTCAACGCCTCTGATCTCGGTTCGAAGCTTGCCTTCACTCCTGTCGAAATCGATTCGAAGCGCCTGGCCTCAAGCCCGGATCCAAAGAAGATCGATAACAAAAAAGCGGAAGCACACGAAGGCGGCGACGCACTCCCCGAAGGTCGGACGGTTCGCTCTATAACCGTCTCCCCCGCTTCGATCAAACTTGATTCACCGGGCGTCTACCGCCAAATCGTTGTCACCGCAAAGCTCAATGACGGGGCCACTGCTGACGTGACCCGGGACGTAAAGTGGACCTTGGATCAACCCCTTCTTGAAATCACAGATCGAGGCATCGCCCGTCCCCTCAAAGAGGGCAAAGCGACCCTGACACTTGCCCACGGTAAAACAGCGATAACCTTGCCGGTCGAAGTCAGCGGACTCAGCAAAAAGGCGTCGCTCGACTTTGTTCAGGATGTGAATCCCGTCATCACTCGATTGGGCTGCAACATGGGAACCTGTCACGGAGCCAAGGATGGTAAGAATGGTTTCAAACTCAGTCTGCGCGGCTACGACCCACTCTATGACGTCAGGGGATTCAGCGATGACCACTCCTCCCGTCGCGTCAATTTCGCGTCACCTGATGATTCGCTCATGCTCCTCAAAGCGACCGGAGCCGTCCCTCACGAGGCCGGAACCGTCACCGAAAACGGTTCACGCTACTACCACACGATTCGCCAGTGGATCGCCGAGGGAGCGAACCTGAACACCGATTCGAAAAAAGTAACCTCAATCGAGTTGTTCCCTAAAAACCCGGTGATTCAAAACATCGGAGGCAGACAGCAACTTCGGGTCATGGCCCGCTACGCCGATGGAAAAATACGCGACGTGACCTTGGAATCTTTTATCAATTCCGGAAATACCGAAGTCGCTGAGCACGATGATTTCGGGCTCCTCAAAACGATTCGCCGTGGAGAAGCCCCCATCCTCGCTCGCTACGAAGGTGCCTACGCCGCAACCACCCTCACCGTGATGGGAGACCGTTCCGGCTTCACCTGGAAAGAGCCCGAATCATGGGGAGAAATCGACAAGCTCGTTGCCTCCAAGTGGCAACGCATGAAGCTGGCTCCCTCCCAACTCTGCACCGATGCAGAGTTCGTTCGCCGCATTTACCTCGATCTCACAGGGTTACCGCCGACATCTAACAGGGTTAAGTCCTTCATCAAAGACGACACGCCAACGCAAAAGAAACGCGACGCCCTCATCGATGAACTGATCGGATCGCCTCACTTCATCGATCATTGGACGAATAAATGGAGCGACATGCTTCAGGTGAACTCCAAGTTCCTCGGCGGCGAAGGAGCGCGCCTCTTTCAGGAATGGATCAAAGCAGAGGTAACCGCCAACACGCCCTACGATCAGTTTGCTTACAAAATTCTGACAGCGTCAGGATCGAATAAGGAAAACCCCGCCGCGTCCTATTACAAAATCCTCCGTGATCCTGACATGATCATGGAGAACACGACGCACCTCTTTCTCGCGACCCGTTTCAACTGCAATAAATGCCACGACCACCCTTTCGAGCGATGGACCCAGGACCAGTATTTTGAGACTGCCGCCTTCTTCGCCCAGGTAGAGCTGAAGCGAGACACGAAGAACGCTCCGAAGCAGAACATCGGCGGCTCGGCCGTGGAGGGAGCAAAGCCTCTCTACGAATCGATCGGAGACAAGAAGGATGGAGATCTCAAACATGATCGGACCGGAGTGATCCAAGCACCGGCGTTCCCCTACGAGTCGAAACTTGCCAAAGTTGCCTTCACCGATCCCAAGGCACCGACCCGCCGGGAAGAACTCGCCGCGTGGATCACGAGCCCGGACAATCAATACTTTGCCTCCAGCTACGCGAATCGAATTTGGGGCTATTTGTTAGGAACCGGAGTGATCGAACCGCTTGACGATATCCGTGCGGGAAATCCCCCGAGCAATCCGCAACTCCTCGACCACCTTGCAAAAGTCTTCATCGATTCGAATTTTAATGTGCGCAATCTGATCGCCGAAGTCTGCAAGTCCCGCACCTACCAGCTCTCAATCCAAACAAACGAATGGAATGAAACCGACGAGGTCAATTTCTCTCATGCCAAAGCACGACGACTTCCTGCTGAAACGCTCTACGACGCCGTCTACGCCGTAACCGGAGCCATTCCCAACATCCCCGGCGCCGGGAAGGGTGTTCGTGCCAGTCAGCTCTCCGATTCGAAGCTCGATCTCAAGAGCGGTTTCCTCGCCAACCTCGGACGGCCTGCCCGCGAGAGTTCCTGTGAGTGTGAGCGCTCCGATGAACTTCAGATGAGCGCTGTGATGGCTTTTCTCTCCGGCCCCGCCATCGCCGACGCCATCGGAACGGAAGCCAGCGATCTGGGAGGACTCGTTCTCAACGAACCGGACGACAAAAAACTGATCGAAGAGATTTACTACCGCGTCCTCGCTCGCGCGCCCAAAGCGACCGAGGTTGAAACCGCCATCGCTGTTCTAAACGAGATCGACCGGGATCACCTCGCCCTCCTTGGCAAGGCGGCGAAAGCCGAAGCTGATTGGGTCGGACAGCGATCCACGCTCGAGATCGCCCGCTACCGCGAAATCGCCAAGGCAAAAGTAAACATCTCCAGCTACATGCCCGAGCATGACAAGAAAAAGAAGGATGCCGAAGCGGCCCAAAAAGCCCGCCTCCTCGCTGCAGAGAAATCCGAAGCGGAAAGACGCGCCGAACTTCCCAAACTGATTGAAACATTCACCACTGAGCTCAAGGCATCTCAACTTTGGACCAAGTGGCAACCGCTCGAGGTCGCCAGCGTCACCGCATCCGACAAGTCGAAAATCGAAGTTCAGGCAGACGGCTCAATCCTTTCGATGGCCGTTGGCAAACCCCGCAATCTCGATTTTCTCGTAACCGGAAAAACGACAGCGCAAAATATCACCGGAATCATGATTGAAGCAGTCCCTGACGAGAAAAACATGGCCTTCGGCGCCGGACTGAACGCCAGCGGAAATTTTGTCATCTCGGAGGTCAAGCCAAGTTGGAACACTCTAGCGGATCCGAAGAAATCAATGCCACTCGCTTTTTCCGACGCTAAAGCAGATTTCAATCAAAGTGGATTCGACGTTAAAAATGCGATCAACGGGAAGATCGATAAAGGCATCAAAGGATGGGCTCTCGGTGGCACGGTTCCTCAAGTCCCCCACCGCGCGATGTTCAAGTTCAAAGAGGTTGTGAAAGGAGATCCCAAAGGTGCCAACCTCGTAGTCGAAATCCTCAATCGCTATTCACGCGGCGAATACTCGCTCGGACGTTTTCGCGTTTACTACACGACAGACACCGATCCTCTCAATTTCGGGATGCCAGCAAGTGTCGCGGCCTCAGTAGCGAAAGCTCCAGGCGCACGCAATGAAGCCGACAACAAGGCGATCCAAACCTATGTCGCCGAAAATGACGAGGAACTTGGAAAGCGACTCGGCATCGTTTACAAAGAGAGGCGCCCCCTCCCCTCCGACCCTCACTTGAATACGCTGAACGCAGCACTTGTTACTGCGGAGTTACCCGTGATTGAACCGCTCCCCCTCGCCCAAGTTCGCCAGGACACCCATTACTCGATTCAACAGGCGGCAAACCGAAGACTCACCGCCACTCAGGATCTCGTCTGGGCCCTCGTCAACAGCCCCTCTTTCCTGTTTAATCGATAACTAAAGGAGAAGGAAAGTAGTAGAGAAGTTTAGAAGTAAAGAATTCCCGAACACGTCTGCCACTCGAACTCCCCACTCCAAATTTTCTCTTTTTCCTTCTCTTTAATTCTCTGCTTCTTTACTACTTAACTCCTCAAAATTATGATTAGACTGCCAGGAGAAATCGCCAAAGACCTCTGTGATTCACACCTTAAACCGGGACGCCGTGACTTTCTGCGTGTCGGCGGTTCCGGAATGCTGGGAATGACCCTGAACAACATTCTTGCAGTACAGGATGCCAGTGCCGCCTCGACCCTGATCGGTCGCCCCGGTTGGGGAAAAGCCAAGTCAGTCATTATGGTTTACTTACAAGGCGGGCCGAGTCATATCGATCTCTGGGATCCCAAGCCGGACGCTCCCGACAATGTGCGCTCCAAATTCAAGCCAATCAATACGAAGGTCGACGGACTCCAGTACACAGAGATCCTGCCGAAGCTCGCTCAAGTGAATGACAAATTCACAACGATCAACTCAATGAGCTACACCCCGAATGGCTTGTTCAATCACACCGCCGCGATCTATCAGATCATGACCGGTTACACGACCGACAAGGTGAGCCCATCCGGTCAGCTCGAACCTCCAAGTCCCAAAGATTTCCCGAACTTTGGTTCTAACATTGTCAGGATGAAGCCCTCCGATGAGCCGATGCTTCCCTTCGTAATGATGCCCCGCCCTCTTCAGGAGTCGAATGTCATCAACAAAGGCGGCACTGCCGGATTCCTCGGAAAAGCCTACGACCCTTATTATCTTTTTCCTGATGGTGACGACATGGACATGTCGAAGATGAGCAAGATCAAAGTCGATGATCTTCAACTCAGACCTGACGTCTTTTCTCTCCGCCTTCAACGACGCGCTAAGCTCCGCAACGCGCTCTCTAATCAAATGCCTATCATCGAAAAGGCAGTCGAAGACTACAATCTCGATGAGTATTACAACAAGGCACTCAACCTCATCGTCTCAGGACGCGCTCGCGACGCATTCAATCTCGACGCCGAAACGGACGCCCTTCGTGACAAGTATGGCCGCAACACCTTTGGTCAAAGCTGTCTCCTTGCACGCCGTCTCGTTGAAGCGGGCACCAAGGTCGTTGAAGTGGTTTGGCCAAAAGTGGCTAATTCAGACAACCACAGCTGGGATCACCACAGCGGACTTCCCAAGCGGATGCAGGATCAGTCAGCACCGATGCTCGATGCGGGCCTCTCCGCTCTTTTTGCTGACCTCGATTCCAGCGGTCTCCTCGACGAAACGCTCGTCGTCGCGATCGGTGAATTCGGGCGCAGCCCCGAAATGGGAGTTTCCACGAGTGGTAACAATAACAGCGCCGACGGTCGCGATCACTGGCCTTACTGCTACACGAGTATCATCGGCGGAGCCGGCATCAAGCGCGGCTACGTTCACGGTAAGTCTGACAAAACAGGGTCAGCTCCTCTTGAGGCTCCGGTTCATCCGACCGAGATTCTCGCGACGATTTACCACGCCATGGGAATCGATCCGCAGTCCATCGTATACAACCATCTCAACCAACCACGCGAACTCGTGAAGGCGGAGATGGTCGAGACCTTGTTCGCCTAGCAGTCTCTCGGACTTGAGGCGTGTGAGCGAACCTTGTCAGGTTCGAGTCAAAAATTTCATGATTTTGAGGAACTTATTGGTGAATAAGTGACGAGGAAGCAGGAGAATTTGGGCCGAATCCTCGATTTGCGCAGCGGTGCGAGATAAGTCCGACAGGCCGCTAGGCAAACTCCCCATGATTTTCTTGTCCCGAAGGCAAGGCGCACAATTTCTCTAAATGGGCACTTGCTGAGAGTTCAGTCGAATTCTAATCTGCGAGGCTCATGGCAGTTTCATTTCAAGATTATTACGAAGTTCTCGGCGTCGACCGTGACGCCTCCGCGGACGAGATCAAACGCTCTTTCCGCAAGTTGGCGAGAACCCTGCATCCCGATGTAGCAAAGGATGGAGACGTGTCTGAAGAGAAATTTAAAAAGGTAAACGAAGCCTACGAAGTTCTCGGAGATCCGACAAAGCGTAAGAAGTATGACCAGTTAGGCGCCAACTGGGAGCATGGGTCCGAATTCTCAGGAGGCCGCGGACACCCTGGAGGCGGAGGGCAGTACGAATACAATTACGGAGGAAGCACCGGATTCAGCGACTTCTTCGAGAGCATGTTCAGCAATCGCGCGACAGGCGATCCTTTTGGCTACGGAGGCGGAGCGCCCAATCGCCCTGCCAGAGGCAGAGACATTGAGAGCGATCTTCTGGTGTCTCTCGACGAAGTCATCAATGGTGGAGAACGGATGCTTCAGCTGCAAAACCCGAGCGGAACGCCTCGCAAATTTAAGGTCAAAATCCCCAAAGGGATCAAACCGGGCCACTCGATCCGTTGCGCCGGGCTCGGCAACCCGGGAGCCAACGGAGGCAGTACCGGCGATCTCTTCCTCAAGGTAAGGTATGAGCGCCACCCCTTCTACCGGGTCGAAGGTTCAGACATCCTCTTTGATCTCGAAGTCGCTCCCTGGGAATGTGTTCTCGGCGTGACCAAAGAAATTACGACCCCTCAGGGAAAAGTGAGGCTTAAGATCCCGCCGAATTCCGAGAACCGAACCCAAATGCGAGTCCCCAAACGCGGACTGCCCAACGCGCAGGGCGATCCAGGTGACTTTTTCGTCGTCGTTGAAGTGGTTATCCCCGAATCGATCTCCGATGAGGAGAAAACGCACTGGCAGGCCCTCGCTGATCTGAGCGCCTGAATCGTTGCTGAATTTGATTTTTTGCGGGTTTCGCTTTGCTATCGCAAACCTTTTACTTTTATCCTACAGGCAGTGGCGTAGACAGCCACTACGAGGGGAAGTTCGGTGGGTGCCTACTCTTCAGACACGACTAAACCGGCGTTAGGCTGGCGAGAATTTCCCCTCGAAAGCAAGGCGTGAGGAGAATGGCTCTTGGTGAATAGCGAGACAACGAATAACGAAGTGTGCGAGCAAAAAGACCTCTCGATAAAAGGCACCGACCTGCCGAGCCTTGACCTCACGCTTCAACCAATCACGTCTTTCCGCAAGTCTCGGTAAGTTCGCAACTCACCCCAGTTCGCACCCCGCATCTTTCGCGCCCCACTTTCCCGATTCGGATCCAACACCCCTGACGCCTGACGCGCACGCTTCGCGCCCCGCGTTCCCGAGATCGCTTCCGAATAACCGCACCAGTGATAATCCTCCGGTCGATCCACGATCCCCGCCCGCACCGGATTCAAATCGATATACGCAGCCACCGTCAGCAGCGCAAGCTCACTGCCCTCGACGAGAACGCTCTTGTAGCGACTCTCCCACAACGTTCCCGTCCGATTCAGGCGCTTATTCATGTAGCGAGTCATCCGCATCTTGAGCTCTTTCATGAACTGAGAAAGACTCCCACGACGCCGTTCGAACCGAGCCAAAACCGCAGCGACCGCCTCCTCATTTCCCGCAGCATGAGCCCGACCCAACTCCTCCTTCACCGAACGCGCCGCCGTCGGATCGCTAATCCGCGGCAAAATCGCAAGGAACGCCTCCTCCGACAAAGGGGCAAGCTCCTCACCATCAGGGATTTCGAGGAGAAGATGGAAGTGCGGGGGTCGCCTTCGACTTCGTCATGAAGCAGTAGGTGACGACCCGCACTCCCATAAACGCTTCCAAGTCCCGCAGCATTTTCCGAAAGATCCCCTTATCCTTCGCCTCAAAGATCATCCGTCGATCCACGACCCGCGAAATACAGTGGTAAAACGAACTCCCCTGACCCAGTAGTCTCGCTGTTCTCATACCTTGTTTTCAGGTGGTTCGAAGGGAAATGAAAAGCTTTATCTTTCTTATTTGTCTGTCCCTTAGAACTTCTTAGAACTTTAGTGTATTCATGGGTCAGTAATTTGGATGTAATCAACACTATCGACATTATATTATTTGTCTGTCCCTTAAAACAATTTGTCTGTCCCTTAGAACTCGCGCCACGAGCTGGCCGCTACGCCCGGCGCAGGGTAGGCTGGCAAAGGAGGTCAGGGATGATGCGCCTGACACGACCGTAGCCCGATCAGATGGAGACTGAGATCTTCCCTAACACGGTTCTATGCGACGACCCATGCCGACCGTAGCCAATCCGGCACCGCAGGGACACACGGAACCGTCTCTGGCGCTTCGCTGAGGAACGAAAGCAAGCCAGTGGCGGGGCCGGGGGGCGCGAGGACGCCGCTACTTTTTATCGAATTTCCCCTCCGTGGCACCGGGCGGGGTTTCGCCCGAACCACCCTCGATTTCCGCCGCTTTTGCGCTTGTGTCAATATTTCGTGGCTGACCCCGTTTCTCGTGTCACTTAAAACACCTAATGCCCCTTAAAACAGACCCAGTTTCACCTCACACCGAAATCTGCAGTTCACTGTCGCTTGCGATTAAAAAACTTCCTCAAACTCTCAGTAGAGTTCCCCTCAAAATCATGAAAAACAGACTTTTCGGATACATCATAAATTGCCAGAAAATTCTGGCTGGGGTCATAGGAAGTAGAAAGTGGAAAACTTAGAAGAGAAATGTCATTTCTAAACTCGTATTCAAACGTCGAAATAAGGATATATAAATATTTTCGACCATATGATACAACAGGTAATACACGTGCCGTGAAAGAACTCCTCGGTATCTTCGAATGTTTCCTCACCGTATCAATTGCCCGCAGGGATGCCCGAGGAGTCAACGTAAAATTCGCAGCTTCAAAGTAAGGAGATTCTTTTGTCATGTCGAAAAAATCAGAAGGATAGACAATTACCGTTCGGTTTCTTGACTCAAGAAACCCTATGCCTTCAGCTTCCAATTGCGACAACTCTTCAACTCGCTTGTATTCGAAAACTTTTTTATTTACTACATCGCTATCAGCTGAGTATCCAGCGCCAAACTGCGTTGAAACTATCGCCAGCGATATCGGCATAAAAAAATACACTATAGATTGTTTTTTCATCTAATCAATTCAATCGACCTATGAGCTTTCCCACACCCCTTTCCTTTCTTAACTGTTCAAATATTTCCGCATCTGTCTCTATATTGAAATGCTCACGATAAAGATCCTTAGTTCGATTTATTCGAATTTGGCTAGGCTTTGTGAGGGGAATCCGGCGCTTATTTTTATAGTTTAGGATCTCTGTAATTGTTCGACAGTCGACCCCAAGCCAGTCTTGGTTTCTCGTGCCACCATATAGCATTTTTTCCCATCCCCCTTTCTTGTAGTGATCCTCTGCACCAAGCAGATGCCCGAATTCGTGGTAGAGGCCTCGGGTATCACTTCTTTTACTCTTGGCAAAATATGCGCTTGGATTCGGGCGCATTGTACCAAACGCATACAAATACGGAGAATCTGCCTCGGGCCTATCATCAGATGTTTCGGAGATCAAACGAAATACTAGAAATCGATGCTTTGCCGCAAGAGAAGAGTTTGAATAGAATAATTCGTTGTCGGTCAAGGTGTCGCCGTCGAACACATTTATTGACAATGTGAATCTAATTAAGCTACTCCCGCTCGAATGCCTTTTTGTCCAAAAGCTTTCGAGTTGGCTCTTAACCTGCTGAACGTCTTCCCAGTCGGCCTCGTTTCCATCCGAATGAAAAGCCATATCCACATTTACCTTATAGTGCTGGGTATAGTCATTACCGCTTGGAACTTTTCGGACGGTCACAAAAAGTCCGAAACGATCAATCTTATTCACTCCATCATTCCCAACGAACCCATAAAGGTTCGTCCCACCCCGTTCCTCAATCGGATCCCTACTCGCCCATCGTCCGGTTTTTGGCATGTAATATCTGAAGCCGTAATACAAGAGCCCCGTCCCATCCGTCGGCTTCGTCGAAAACCGGTAGCCATTGGCACTCGCTAAGCTCCTATCTCCCCACATCGCAATCGTCTTCCCGAAGGCATCGTAATCGTAATTTCCTGTTGCCCCGGTCACGGTATCAACGACCGCTGACACATTCCCGTTCCCATCATAAGCGTAGGCCCATGACCGTGAGGTACCACTATCAGATGCGAACAGTAATCCTCCGACGCCACCTGCTCCTTGCGAGCCACCGCTCAGGTCGGTTCCCCACACGTAACTCTTCGCCACGGCTCCGGCTGCGTCGACTATCGCGACCACATTCCAACGATCATAGACGTATCGTGCATCGCCTTTTAACGCGTAAGCGCCCGTGGCCGCATCCCACTCTTCCAACTGCTGTCTAATTCTTCTGCCTCGACTGTCGTAAATATAGTTATATCGCTCCTTAGGAGTTCCACTCCGAATCGCTCCGGGAGCGGTTTCCATCTGGATTAGCCGATTTTCACCGTTCCATGTGTATATCCATCGCCCGTCGCTTGTCAGGTTGCCGTCATCATCGTGGACGATGGTTTCGGCTAGTGGGGAAACGTATTGATTGCCTTTTCGCTTGGTCACGATATCGCCGCCATCGACTCCGGCTCCGGTCCGGGTGCCTTCGATTTCGACGTCTTGGTAAACGGAACCAAATCCGTTGTCGAGTCCGTTAATTTCTTTGTTCCAATAGTCTCCCTGACGGTCTACGGCTTCACCATTTACTTTGATGGTTGCGGCTTGATTCGCCCTGCCAGTGATGTCGAAGGCTCCGGGTTTGGCTATGGAGACATATTGGTTGAGTTCGTTCGGCTGGTAATTCGTCTGGCGCAGGTTCGCTCCGTTGGCATCGCCACCTTCGCGCATCCAGCGACGGGTGCCGATGTTGTCGAAATCAAATTCCTGCTGCCACCCGGCTAATGGCGCTCCGCCGGGGAGGTGTTTCTTAGCGGAGGTCACTTCGTCCCGGTTGTTGTATCCGTAGAGCCAAAAGGAACCGTCCTCGCGATCCGCCTGTGTTCGGCGATTGGCATTGTCGTAGGTGTAGGCATGGCTCGACACCGTCGCTCCACCGCTTTTCGCATAAGCGATCTGCCCCAAACGTCCTCCATTATCGTGGAGTCGGCTCCCGATCAGCACGGTTGCGCCATTGCTTTGGCTGGTGATCGATCCGATTAAATCTGAGTTGGAAACATAACCATAAGTCGCGGCAAGTCCCGTGCCCACATCGCTCACCGTTCCGAGCCTTCCCTGATTGTCATAGCCGTATCCCACGCCTGAGAGGGTAGCCCCTTTCAGGCTCGCGGTAAAGCTCTGCCTCTGCCCATTGGCACTTGGGTAGTTCAAGGTTAAGCCATCCAGCAAGCCGCCTGCGACACTTTCGCCACTGGCTTGGCCGCCCGCATTTCCATAGGCAAAAGTCGTCACTCCTGCCGTGTCAGTGACTGTTGCCGGACTGCCGTCCCGCCGGTAGGTCCAAGCCATCCCCGGTGTGCCATCGCTGTAGCTAGCCCCCGTAAAATCACCTACTGCCGAATGCGAGTAAGTTGTCACGACACCACGCGCCCAGGTCCGCGTCGCCACCTGACCCGATGGAGCATGCGTGTAAGACGGACCATGCCCGGCTGCGTCCAGTTTCTGGAGAAGTAAGCCCGTAGCCGGATCGTAATTCCAAACAGTTGGATCAGATGTCAGTGCCGTGAAGGCACCCGGAAGATTTATCCCGTTCCAGGCCGAAGCGACGCCGTCACGGTAAGTGTGAAGCTTGGCTTTCTTTCAAAGAACCTTTAATAGAGGAGATAATATTATTTGTCTGTCCCTTAAAACAAACATTAAAACAAGGGTTTTTAACGGGGCGTCGGTCCTGCCAGGATTGAGGGGGTGCACAAATACCCTGCCAGATTTCAAGGGTATTCAGGTCAGTAAGGTGAGTCCCGAGGGTGTCGTAGCGGTAGTCGCCCTTCTGTTTCTCGGCCCCGTGGCATTTGAAACAGTACTGTTTGAGGAATGGTTGGTGGGATTTCAGCGATTGGTCCGCACGCGCCACTTCACCGCAAGTAAGCAGTCCCGTCAGTAAGCAGAGTGTCGTTCATCGCATCATAATTAATCTACTTTTTTTCGCCGGCCGGTCGAACTCGCGCATTGGGTGAAAAGTCCAGCGCTTGCAGAAAAATTGCTTCGGGCGCTCGGGCGAGAATCTTTCCGTCGCTTTCGGACTTCCGTTTCGCTTCCTGCCACTTGGGATCTGCGTCGAAGGCTTTCCAGTTTGCGTCCGCCTGCTTCCGGTTGGCGTGATGAATGAGGTAGATAAGCGTGTTTGCTGAATCCGGGGCGTCGAATGGCGTCCAGTAGCCGAGGTTCTGCATGCCATGTTGATTGAAACGCGCCGCAGTATGATTCTGAAAACGCTGGTTGAGGCGATCGAGCATGTCCGGCTTCGTGACATAGGTGCGGAGCTCGAAGACCCCACCTGCTTGGCCGATTGCGTTGCGAACCCGGGCCGAGTATTCGGTCTCTTTCATGAAGAGGCTCGTCGGTTTTTCCGCAAGCAGCCCTTGAAACTCCGGTTGGTCGAGCACGGCCTCCCACTCGCGGTCGTTATTGAACCGGATCCAGTTCTCATAGGCGGCATACCGCGATGGATGCTTCAAAATGTAGATGAAGCGGCGACGTTTCTTCGCTGGCCCCTCGGTGGGCATCCAATAGCCGATCGCTTCCAGTCCATGCTTTTTAAAAATACGGTCGGTGTGTTCGCGAAATCGTTTTACCAGATGTTGCAGACGATCTTTGTTGGCTGAATAGATCCGCAACTCGTAGACCGGTCCCTCCAGCAGACGCCGGGCCGGTTTTGGTTCCAGCCCGGGTGGTGGGGCATCGCGAGCAAGTTTCGAGCCTAGCACCACCGACTCAGGGGCGCGGAAGATCCACGCCATGTTGTCGGAGATTTTGAAACTGGCATCGTGACCCGCGATGTAGATTTCGTCATCGCCGAAGGGGGATTTACAGAAGGTGCGCGGCGAAACCAGTAGTTGCTTCCCGACCTCGTAGCGATTGTTCACCTCCAGCACACGATAGCTCCGGTCAGCCCGCCGCACCGCATAGGGAGCCCCGGCATAGAGGGCGCTGCCCTTCCAACGGAGATGGTTTTTCGGACCGCTGATATTCCCTTGGAATCCGATGATGTGCACGGTATCACCTGTCGCTGGGTCAGTGAATGGATAGATCATGTTGTGCGCGCCGAGCGTGTAGGTGACTTCAACTCCGAGGTGTTCCCTCATCAGATCAATGATCCGCACTTCGTCATGCAGCGTGTACCCGCCCCTGCCATCGGGATCGAGTCGCTTGACTTCGCTGGCGGAACGCCCGCCCGGCGCCCAGATGAAGAGTAGCGAATCGCCCGCGCCATTCGGGTTGGGGACACGTGTCAGTCCGCGAATGCCACCCACGTCGGTATCGGTGTCCTCGAACAGTTCGAAAATCTCGCGGTAGCGTGGCCGCTCGCCATCGATGCGTTGGTAGATCGAGTCGCCTTCGGAGAAAAAGAGCGAGCCGTTGGCCTGAATAATGCCCAGGGGGCGTGTCCGGAAGCTGCCGTCGGTGAGGAACGGATGCTCCAGGTTGCGGTCCCAACGTATCCGGCCGGGGACTGAGGGATCGTAAACTCCAGAGATGATTCCGGGATTTCCAAGCGACATGAAGATTCGCTCTGTGCCAGTCACCTTGTCGCGATACACCTCCATGTCACGGGGCACCCAGCGCACCCCTCCGGCACTCGAACCGTGCCTCACCAAGGTGTGCGTCCACTTTCCGGAGGCGTCGTCGCGCACCCATGCCGAAACGGCTCCACCGCGCTCGAAGTTCGCGCCCGCCGCCATTATCAGCAGGGTCTCGGGTTGGTCTAGTCTTTCCCCCTTCGCATCACGGGTGAAGGTGACCGATTTGAGAATGTTGCCCTTCATGTATTCGAGGCCGAGATCGTCGTTCGACTTGCCCATGTCCAAGTCGACCTGCCATTGCCCCTCCGGGGCATCGAGTCGCAATACCTGCGCCGATTGTCGCTGCCCCTCCGGTGGGATGACCCAATGGGCATCGACCCAGTAGCCGTTGGATGCGAAGAGCATCCCTTTGTGTGAGGCGAGGTGCATCATCTCGGAACCTCCCGCCCAAGCCCCGTTGGCGTCCGGGTAACCCGCATCATAACTTTGAACCCAACACGCAACTGGCTCGGGTTCGGCTGCCCCGCAAATGAGAACCTGTGGAAGGATCCCAGCGGCAACCGCCACCGCAATGAGCAGAGTATGCGGCCTTGATTGTTTCTTCAGGAATCTTGTCATTGCTCGTTCGAATGTGGTCGCATCATACTCACGCCCACTCGAGTCCCGCAAGTGTTCCGTCGCTGAATGATAGGAATTTGCTTATTAAAGGACAAAATTCAAGCCGCTTGCGGCCCTCGGGTTGGATGGGGTGCAGTATTGTCTTATTGGTCTGTCCCTTAAAACACCTTAAAACACCCAGCGAACCCGTGCCGCAGCCGAAGAAAAGTCTCGCACGAAGGCACAAAGCCACGAAGCAGAGGGCCGTGACCTCGTTGCCTTATTGGTCTGTCCCTTAAAACACCCAGTTCCTTAAAACACCCAGCGAACCTGTGCCGCAGCCGAAGAAAAGTCTCGCACGAAGGCACAAAGCCACGAAGCAGAGGGCCGTGACCTCGTTGAGGATTGCCCGGGATCGGCTCAAATCCGAGGACTCCCGTTCCAGAGAGCTTTGTGGCTTAGTGCCTTTGTGCGAGTCCGCATGATTGTGTTTCACACCAAGGCCCTAAGAGACAAAGCTTTTAGGAGTGGGGATTTTTTCTGCCGGAAACCGTCTATTTGTCTGTCCCTTAGAACCCTGCCTCCTTCAAACTCGGTCGGACCGACGCAGGGTTAAAAATCTTTGAAAAAGCAAATTCCAATCAGTAAACGGCGCGGCATGCCCACCGTTCTCCTCAACCGCCCGGTTGGACGTCTATCGCCGAGCCGCAAGGACACGGTATAGGATTCGCTCGCTGTGGCCTTCGAACTTGTTATATTCACCGGCTAGGATTGTGACCACCAGTTTCTCGGAGGGGAGGATGAAGAGGCGCTGGTTCCCATTTCCGACGCCGGCGATCACGCGTATCCCGGACGACAGATCACCAACCCACCACTGATACCCGTAACCCCACAGCCCGTTGTTACTCCAGTCCCCGATCTCTTCCACGATGCGTGTTCCTGAACGCTCAATCCAGCCCTCGGGGACGATTTGCTTTCCGTTCCATCGCCCACCATGAAGCACCATAGAGCCGACCTTCGCCAGGTCACGGGTTGTCAGCCTCAGTCCTGATGCGGCGGCCGGGTTCCTCGGCATCCATGTGTCGGGACCAAGCCATTCGAAATCGATAATATTTAAAGGCTCAAAAAGATGTATGCGAGCATACTCGTCGATGGGTAACCCCGTAACATTCTGGATAATCGTCGCAATGACTTGCGAGAGACCTCCGTTATAGTACCAATTACTTCCGGGAGAAGACGCCATCGGACGGCTGAGAACATATGCGGCCGGATGACTCGCTCGGTCGAGACGGATCTCGTCGTTGAGCGGATCGGTGTAAGGAACGGTCATTTCGTTCCACTCCAGGCCAGCAGTCATCGTAAGCACCTCATGCAGCGTGATCGCCCCCTGCGGTCCTTCCAAATGTAAATCCGGAAGGTATTCGCTCAAGGGCTTTTCGACGGCATGTTCAAAGTCTTTTCCGAGAGCAATTCCCAACAGAAGCGATGTAACGCTTTTCGATAGTGATCGAATGTCGTGAAGGCTGTTCTCGTCCATGGTACGAATTCCTATAGACGTGCCCCATCGTTCATCCGAACCCGCAAAGTAGCGTTCGAAGACAGGCGTGCCGTCATGTTCGATAAACACGGCATGAGTATTGGGGAAGTCACCTCTCTCGATGTCGGCAACGAGCTCATTCAGCGCCGCTTCGTCGAATCCTGCTTCAGTCGCCTCTCCGATCACCCAGTCGGTGGATTCTTCTGCACTGTTCCAGACAGGGCCCGATAGAATACACCCGAGGACTACGACAGTGAGGCAACGGAGTGGCTTCATAAAAGTGTATCGAGATCGCAAAGGTCTTCCTTTTTGCTTTGTCTGTCCAACGTCTGGACTGACTGGATTTGAAATACCGTAGGTGTTTTCAATTACTTGAAGTCGCTTGTTACCTTGGTTCAAAAAATTTAATGATAGGAATTTGCTTATTCAAGGACAAAATTCAAGCCGCTTGCGGCCCTCGGATGGGGTGCAACTCCCCGGGAAGATCGCCGTCAGTTGCTTGACCACATCCTCCACCTGATCGTCCTCCAGCCACGGATTGATAAACTTGAACTGCTCCCGCAGAATAGGCAGCAGCAGCACCTCCGTAAAATTGGCCCGGTGTGTCTCTCCGGGTCTCTTATTTGCCTGTTCCTTAAAACACCCAGCGAACCCGTGCCGCAGCCGAAGAGAAGTCTCGCACGAAGGCACGAAGCCACGAAGCAGAGGCAGTGACCTCGTTGGGGATTGACCGGGATCGGCTCAAATCCGAGTGTCTTATTTGTCTGTCCCTTAAAACATGTCCCTTAAAACACCCAGCGAACCCGTGCCGCAGCCGAAGAGAAGTCTCGCACAAAGGCACGAAGCCACGAAGCAGAAGGCAGTGACCTCGTTGGGGATTGACCGGGATCGGCTCAAATCCGAGTGTCTTATTTGTCTGTCCCTTAAAACATGTCCCTAAAACACCCAGCGAACCCGTGCCGCAGCCGAAGAGAAGTCTCGCACAAAGGCACGAAGCCACGAAGCAGAAGGCAGTGACCTCGTTGAGGATTGACCGGGATCGGCTCAAATCCGAGTGTCTTATTTGTCTGTCCCTTAAAACACCCCCAGAGAGCTTTGTGGCTTAGTGCCTTTGTGCGAGTCCGCATGATTGTGTTTCACGCAAAGTCCCTAAGAGACAAAGCTTTTATGCCTTATTGGTCTGTCCCTTAAAACAGTCAAAGGCGGCATTCACCGGGAGCATGCTGCCGACCAGGAGGCCGTAGCACTTGAGATACTGCCTACGGCAGCACACCTTTTTATGGCATGACCGCTCTCGGATGGCTGCCCCGATCTATCGTCCAGCCACCTCTTAAAACGAGGATAGCGGAGGCGGGAGTGGGCGACTTCAAAAAACACTACGCCGCTAGGGCGCTGACAGGCCGGCCCACCGCCCATTCCCGCCGCAGCGCACGAGGGATGGAGCTGCGGGGGATGCGACCAGCAGACCAAAGAGCAGCGGAAGACCGGACCCACTCGCAGCGAAGGGCGCGGCGCCGAGGTCGAAGGCGAAGTGGCGAGGCGCCAGCCAGCCACCCGCTCGACCGATGGTGACGCGACCGCTGACCGAATTAGGGCGCAGGTCCCTTGCTCTTTGACTGGTGGCGCCCAATACACCGACAGGGTTTGATGGGCGAACTGGTTTAGTTGTGGCTTTGTGAGAGTCAAGGAATTTTGCCTGCCCCCCTACTAGTGGCTGACCCCGTTTCATGACCCCGTTTCACACGTGGCAACATTCAAGGGACAACTTCACTTTTCCGTTTCCTTGCGTTTCAGCCACCGCCTACGGGCTCGCAGAAATGTAAACCCAATAACGAAAGCTAAAAATCCAGCCAAAGCCCGTCCATCTGTATCTGATGCTTCGATTTCAGATGTAAACATGGCCAGAACCAGCGTACCCAAAAAGGTAAACACTATGAGGTCTAGTAAAATTTTAATAATAAAAATAATCATTTATTCTCCCCCCCAAAAACTGATTAAACCGTTTCTTTGTGATGCCTTTTATGACTTTTCCACCGCCTGAACCATTCCACTTCGCGATTGTCCAGTAAGGAATTCCTCCCCACCCATCGCCGCCGGTTCCAAGAACAAAATTGATGAGATCATCTTGCCACCTAGGTCCCGCGAAGTCATAAACATCGGTCATTTCAAACTTAAAGTCGCATTGAAAGGTCGCGTCCTTAACCGATTTCCCAGTTGAGCAAACACTACAGTCATACTCCCAACTCATTGAAAACTGGCCAATAGCTCCGCGCAACGCGATCTCGGACGCCAATCCGATCGTATTGATAGTCCCACTCCTTCCATGAAATTCTCCGATCCCACCACCAAACTTCTGAATATAATTCATCGCGTCGGTTTGAGCATCTCTCGAAATCGACTCTAAGTGCTTATCCGCGACGGTTCGCTGCAAAGAGTTCAAGAGACCTGATTTTGAAAAATCGACCACATCCGAAGTTCCCCACCTATCATATCCTAAAATATTTCTCCCATGCTTTATTGGTCCGTAGTATTTCCTAAACCACACTTCAGATAACGGAGCTCCGCGAGTTTAGTTAAAATGGACGTTCTGGGGGACGCCTCGTACCGCGTAATTCCCTTGAAAGCTTGGATTAAAGTCGTGAAATCCGGCTTTGCCGAGTATATCTACTCCGCCAACCCCATCATTCCCAACGAACCCATAAAGGTTCATCCCACCGTCCTCCTCAATCGGATCCCGACTCGCCCACCGTCCCTGCTCAGGCATATAATACCTGAAGCAGTAATAACACACGCTCGAATGACGCTGCTCGCGGATCGTTCGCGGTGTCGGATCGTAGTGGCAGAATTCGCGGGCGTCCTTGTGATTCCGAGTGACCTTGGCCCTGGATTCGCGTGGTGCTTTCTTTATTCTACCGGGGCTGTGGCATTTTGGCTCACGCGCTTGGGTTGACCACTTCCT
>Ga0208903_1000163_pt1 | contig 64969 bp, 64 predicted proteins | sample AntAceMetag02UKJ_FD_184769 | JGI IMG/M metagenome (GOLD analysis project Ga0208903, IMG submission 184769) | Saline lake microbial communities from Ace Lake, Antarctica - Antarctic Ace Lake Metagenome 02UKJ (SPAdes) (version 2) | ecosystem: Environmental > Aquatic > Non-marine Saline and...
GTAGCCCCACTCGAAGGTGAGGCTACACAAGGTAAACATCCAACGAACAATCGCAGCATGCCTCCTCTGGGTAAAACAAAGCTAAAGAAAACTGGAAAATTGCTTGCACTTTAAGATAGTACCTATCTGATTGCTAAGATATGAGCCTGACCCGCAGGGAAACGCCCTTCTACAGGTTCAGAAATCCCTTAAAAACGAGCGGCTTGCATTAAATGGCGATTGTAATACCTTTGCGCGCTTCAAAAACGAGGTAAAAAAACAACCAATTTAACTTAGTATGGAAAACATAGTTTACATCCTTCCACTGTTCGGAGTAGTATCACTGCTTTTTGTAGCATGGAAAAGCGCTTGGGTAAACAAGCAAGAAGTAGGTACGGATAAAATGGCCACAATTGCTGGCCATATTGAGAAAGGTGCCATGGCATTTTTGAAAGCTGAGTACAAAGTGCTTGCAGTTTTTGTGGTTGCTGTTGCTTTTTTACTTGCGTTTAAAGGAATGAAAGAAGACAACTCTAGTCCTCTTGTCGCATTATCATTTATTGTTGGTGCTATCTGTTCTGCATTGGCCGGTTACCTTGGAATGAAGGTGGCTACAAAAGCAAACGTTAGAACTACTAACGCTGCAAGAACTTCTATTGGCAAAGCTCTTGAGGTTGCCTTTGGTGGTGGTTCTGTAATGGGAATGGGTGTTGTTGGTCTGGGTGTTCTTGGACTAAGCGGACTTTTCCTTGTTTACTCTGAATTTATCGGTCCGGATTGGAACATTAATAAAGTATTGAATGTATTGGCTGGGTTCTCTTTGGGAGCATCTTCTATTGCATTGTTTGCACGTGTTGGTGGCGGTATTTATACGAAGGCTGCCGATGTTGGTGCTGACCTTGTAGGAAAGGTTGAAGCTGGTATTCCTGAGGATCATCCATTGAATCCTGCTACAATTGCTGATAATGTTGGAGACAACGTTGGTGATGTTGCTGGTATGGGAGCTGACCTTTTTGAGTCTTATGTAGGTTCTATTATTGGTACAATGGTATTGGGTGCTGCGTTTGTTACTCTTCCAGAATTTGCTGGCCAATTTAACGGACTTGGAGCTGTTCTCTTACCAATGGCTCTTGCTGCTGTAGGAATTATCGTTTCTATAATCGGAACATTCTTTGTGAAGGTGAAAGATGGTGGTAACCCACACACTGCTTTAAATATTGGTGAGTTCGGTTCTGCTGCTGTAATGGTGGTTGTTTCTTACTTCATTATTGGTGAATTCATGCCAGAGTCTTGGACGACTGTTAGTGGAATGACTTACACTTCTAACGGAATCTTTTTCGCAACACTTGCAGGGCTTTTTGCTGGTTTGGGAATTGGTAAAATCACCGAATATTACACAGGTACAGGAACTGGTCCTGTAATGTCTATTGTACGTCAGTCATTGACTGGTGGTGCAACCAACATTATTGCTGGTTTAGGAGTAGGTATGATGAGTACTGCAATTCCTGTTCTTTTGATTGCTGCCGCCATCATGGTTGCACATCACTTTGCTGGCATGTACGGTATCGCAATTGCTGCGGTAGGTATGCTTGCAAACACGGGTATCCAACTAGCTGTTGATGCTTACGGACCAATTTCTGACAACGCTGGTGGTATTGCTGAAATGGCTGATCTTCCAAAAGAAGTACGTGAGCGTACTGACAAATTGGATGCTGTTGGTAACACAACTGCTGCTATCGGAAAAGGATTCGCAATTGGTTCTGCTGCACTTACTGCGCTTGCATTGTTTGCGGCTTTCATGCAGCAAGCGAATATTAAAACTATTGACGTAGCGGACCCAACTGTAATGGCAGGTCTATTTATTGGAGCAATGATTCCATTTGTATTCTCTGCATTGAGCATGAATGCTGTGGGTAAAGCTGCAATGGCAATGATTGAGGAAGTAAGACGTCAGTTTAAAGAGATTCCTGAATTGAAGGCTGCTCTTGAAGCTATGAAGCGTAACGAAGGAAAAGAGCATAAGGATTGGAGTGATGAGGATAACGCAATATTCGATGCTGCTGATGGCAAACCTGAGTATGATAAATGTGTAGACATCTCTACAAAAGCTTCTATTAAGGAAATGGTTCTTCCAGGAGTTTTGGCCATTACTGTTCCTGTTATTGTAGGGTTTGGAGGTAAATTATTTGGAATAGGAGGCCCAGAAATGTTGGGTGGTCTTCTTGCAGGTGTTACTTCTGCAGGTGTTCTTATGGCAATCTTCCAGTCTAACGCTGGTGGTGCATGGGATAACGCTAAGAAAATGATTGAAGAAGGCGTTGAGATCAACGGAGTTAAGTATGGTAAAGGTTCTGAAGTACACAAAGCAGCTGTTATTGGTGATACTGTCGGAGACCCGTTCAAGGATACTTCTGGCCCATCATTAAACATCCTTTTGAAATTGATGTCTGTAGTTGCTTTGGTAATTGCTCCATCTATTGCATTACCAGATTTTGCTGCTGATGATTCTGCTCTATTGAATGGTAGTACCATTGAAATGACTTTAGAAGCTGAAACTGCTGCTGACGGAACAGTGACTGAAACGACTGTATCTACTGAAACTGCGACTAACGCTGCTGGCGATGTGGTAACGGAAACAGTTGAGAAAGTTGTTGAAACCACTACCGAAAAGGTAAACGAGTAAACTACGGAGGTATACACAAGCATTACCAAAAGAGACGCAAGCATTGCGTCTGTACGAGATAGGAAAGCCCCAATCGCAGATGCGGTTGGGGCTTTTTTTATGAAAAAGTTTGAACTCAAAACAACTATTGTTGAACTTTTTTAATAAATGTTTAAACATTAACACAACCATTGCGTTTACTATTGATAAATCAATAAACATATATTAAAATGAGAAAATTATTTGTACCAGTAACTATCCTAGCCCTTGCGGTAGGAACAACTTTTACATCGTGTAATTCTGATGATGATGATGATGATGTTGACACGGGAAGCAACATTGTTGAACTTGCTGTAGCAACAGAAGACTTAAGCTCATTAGTAGCAGCAGTACAGCGTGCTGGCTTGGTAGATGCTTTGAGTGACGCGAGCGTTAATTACACTGTATTTGCTCCAACAAATGCTGCCTTCGCAACGTTTCTAGCAGCCAACAACTTCAACTCTGTTGATGATGTGCCGGTTGAAGTACTACAGCAAGTATTGTTGAACCACGTTCTTGGAACAGAAGTGAAAGCTGCTGATGTAACTACCGGTTACGTTAACACGCTAGCAACTTACAGTACCACTACCAGTAACATCGATATGTTTATCAACACCGATGGTTTGGTAATTAACGGAGCTTCAAACATAGATGCTACAAATGTAGATATAGATGCGAACAATGGAGTTATACATATTGTAGATGCAGTAATCGGAATTCCATTGATTCCAACATTCGCTGTTGCAAACCCTGATTTCAGCATCTTGGTACAAGCTTTAACAAGAAGTGATTTAAGTCAGAACTACGCAACGTTCCTATCAGGAACGGGTCCATTCACAGTATTTGCTCCAACTAATGCTGCCTTTGCTGCATTGCTTGGCGAATTAAACGCTACTGAACTAAGCGACATTGATGCTGCGACACTAGAAGCTGTATTAACTTACCATGTTGTTGCTGGCGCTAACGTACTTGCTGGTACTCTAACAGAAGGACAGGTTGTAACAACTGCGCAAACAGGAACTTTCACTGTGAGCCTTGCTGGCGGTGCCAAAATCACAGATGGAGCAGGTAGAGAAACAAACATTATCGCTACTGATATCCAAGGAAGTAACGGTGTAGTTCACGCTATCGACAGAGTATTGCTTCCACAGTAATCTCAATACAATTCAAATTGAATCAGGGCCTCGAACAGATTGTTTGGGGCCTTTGTTTTTTATGGGATTCTGTAGGTAGTAATACGCTTCCTAAGGCAATTGTTTGAGACCATTATCTTTACTCGCCAAGATAATTCCCTCATGAAAAAAGTTCTGCTTGCGCTGTGTCTATTTATCACAGCTAATTCTGTCTTTGCACAGGAAGACACCACTTGGATTCAGACCCTCACATTTGACGATATTACCAAACGAAGAGACTGGTTTGAGTTTCCGGATGGAAGTGATGAGTATCGCAAAGTGCTGATGTACTACACGCTGAAATGCGATGCCGCAACAACCCAAGATGGCTATGCTTGTGGCGAGTGGGATTATCTGACTTACTCATTCCTTTACGACCACACCGGAGTATTGGATAGTAATCTGGTCAATCATCCGCAGTACCTCTATGGCGGACAGAATTTAGATTCTCTATGGTACACAACAGCACCTCAGTTTGATACGATTGAAACAGCTGAGGTTTACAATATTATTGACGTTGTAAATAGTGAAAGTGGTTACACCGTTGGAACTGTTATGGGAAGCTCTCCGCAACCACTAGGCGGTTATATTCGGTCTAGGTCGCAGTTCGTTTGGACGGAGAGTGAATTGACAGGTGTAGGTATGATTGCTGGTGATATTCATCGGTTGGCAATTCAGCTCACCGATTACCAAACAGACCTTGGAAGACTTACTATTTCCATGAAAAACACAGCCACTTCAGAACCAACCAGTTTTGAAGAAGGAATGACTGTGGTTTATGACCACACCACTGCTTTCACGCAGGGGGCAAATGTTTACAATTTAGATCTCACCACACCTTATGCGTGGGATGGAACCTCAAATGTGCTTGTAGAGTTTTCATACTCAGCCGAAGGTGGTAGTAACTTTAACCAGACCAGCTTTTTTACCACAACGGATACATCCGGAGTATTTGCAATGGGAGAAGACAATGCAGTGGTTTTTGAGGATGCCAAATACATGGAACTTCCTTTGGGAGGAACCGATTTTGGCGATGAGATAACTGTCTCTTTTTGGTCTCATGGAAACTCAGACGCTCTTCCTGCCAACTCGTATTCATTTGAGGCCGTTAATGATGCCAATCAGCGAGTTTTAAACGTGCATTTACCTTGGAGTAATGAACGGATTTACTGGGATGCTGGAGACGGAAGTGGCTACGACCGAATTGATAAAGCTGCAACTGCTGCTGAATACGAAGGTAATTGGGTGCATTGGGCGTTTACAAAGAATGCTGCTACAGGAAGCATGAAAATATATAAGAACGGAGCGCTTTGGCATTCTGGAACTGGTCTTAGCCGCACAATTGGTGAGGTAAGTCGTTTTGTGGTGGGTAAAGCTTTTGGTGGTTCTACTCCTCACAATGGTATGATGGATGAGTTCAGGGTTTGGAATGTAGAGCTAGATGCAACCACCATTGCTTCTTGGATGAACCGAACGGTTGACAATAGCCATCCAAACTATTCTGAACTGGTTGCCTACTATGATTTTAACCAACCTGACTATGCCATTACAGATCAGTCGGGAAATGGAAACACACCAGTTTTATTTGGTGCGCCAGAAATGATGGCAAAATCGAATACAGCTTACGGTATGAATAGTGAATTGACTTCAAACAGGCCGTTGATTACGTTTATTCAAGGAGATTACGATTCTCATTTGGATACGGTTATTGTTGGCACGGAGGTTCCGGCTACGCCAACCACTATTACCGAATTTGCGGTTCAAGGAAACTCGGTTGGGCCGATTAACACAACATTCGGTTATGCTGGTTACAACTTTACACATCACCCTGATGGAACAAGTGATTCTGTTGCTGTTGAAGTTGATGCCGTCTCTTACAACGATACGTTATGGTATTATCAAGAACCGTTTGAGGTGATTGATCGTTTCGAAATTGCCCGCTATATCACACCTTATGGGATTAACCTGAGCCTTGGAAGCCAAGGATTTACGTGGGTTTATGATGTAACCGATTATGTGGATTTGCTGCAAGATTCGGCTGATATCACAAACGGAAATCAACAGGAATTGATTGATGTGAAATTCGCTTTCATAGAAGGAACGCCTATGGCGGATGTAAAAGAACTTACTCGTCCGTGGGGACAATCGGGTTCCAAGTCTTACGGTAACCTTGACAATGACATATCATTAGCTCCGGTTGATGTGGATATTCATCCACAAGCAGAACATTTTAAAGTAAAAACCCGACTTACGGGGCATGGCCATAACACGAGCAACGCAGGTGGTGCTTATCCCCATTGTTGCGAATGGAAAGACAACACACATTACTTAAACGTGAATGGTAGCGAGCATTCTCAATGGCATATTTGGCAAACACACGAATGTGCACTCAACCCTGTTTATCCGCAAGGAGGAACATGGCCAGGTTCACGCGAAGGCTGGTGTCCGGGAGATGTAGTTAAAGACAACGAATTCATCATTACAGATCGTGTTTCTGGAAGCTCTGTGAATTTGGATTATGACATCACTCCTGTGCCATCAAACAATCCAGGAATGGCAGGTGGTAATTATATCGTGGCTATGCATTTGTTCCAGTATGGAGCAGCCAATCATTCGTTAGATGCGGAGGTTTATGAAGTACTTACTCCAACAAGTTGGGAATATCGTTCTAGAACAAATCCTTTTTGCGATGATGCGAAAATTGTAATTCGTAATGCAGGAGAAACTACGATTACAAGTCTTGCAATTAGCTACCAAGTAGCAGGAGGATCGCCACTCACCTATAATTGGACGGGAAACTTGAGGTTTATGGAAATGGAGGAAGTGGTACTTCCTATTGATGACCACTCTTTCTGGCAAGGAGATAATACGTGGAAGTTTATTGCAACCGTAAGCGCACCTAACGGTGGGACAGATGAATATGCTGGAAATGATGCCTATTCATCCAGTTTTGAGATGCCAGATGTGTACAAGGGTGATCTCATCGTTCAGTATAAAACCAATAACTATCCGCAGGAGAACTATTGGGAAATCCGTGATATCAATGGTGATGTAGTTGCTGAACGCGTGAATTCCGATGCAAATACCGTTTACAAAGACACACTCGATTTGGCTTACGGATGTTACACGTTTCATGTGTATGATTCTCAAAACGATGGACTTTCGTATTGGGCATGGCCCAATCAAGGAAACGGATATGTTCGCCTAAGGGAAAACGGAGGGTCTTATTATGAAACGTTCAACGCAGAATTTGGTCGCGAGATTTCTCACGGATTCTCTGTGGGTATTCTGGCCAATGTTAAAGAGAATGATGCTGAGCGAATTATAGAGGTCTACCCAAATCCAAGTCAGGGAGCTTTCACGCTAGAGTTGGCCGGTCTTACCGGAAATTATCAGGTAACGGTTGTCAATGCGATGGGACAACTGATAGACTCCAGAACACTTAATGTTAATGCTTTCCATTCTGAACGTTTCAATCTTGAAGAAGCTGAAAGCGGACTTTATTTCGTGAGCGTCATCGGAGAAAATGTAAACGAAGCACTTCGGGTTGTTCTTCAGCATTAATTAAACCGTGACTGCTTAATTTCAATTCGCTAAAACCAAACGATGAGATATATACTTCTGCTCACATTTCTTCCTTTACTCTCCTTCGCGCAAAGCGAATTGACGGAAACACATAAGGCAGTTTTTTTCCAAAACAGCATCTTAAAAACGGAACAGATAGTAACGTTGGAGAAGCTTGGTGTGTCAGAGGATAAATTGATACAATTCGGGAGCCGAAATGTGGTTTTTATTCCGAAGGAATTGGTTGATATAAATGTGTTGAAAACCCTCGAAACGGTTGAATACGTATCACCAGTATTTACCAATTCTAAGAATGAATTTGTTACGTATGCACCATCCTTTTTTGTGAAACTGAAATCAGCAAACGACCTTGATTTGGTTCATCGCGAAGCAGAAAAAATTGGTGTACAGGTAATTGGCGCCAACCGTTATAATTCAGACATTATTGAACTTAAAACAACCAAATTTGGGATTGATGCCATTGAAGCCGTGAATCTGCTAAAAGCCACACGCCTTTTTGAGATCGTTAGCCCGAACCTGATGCACAGCATAAGCGATTGTAGCGTGGATGACCCACGTTTTAACAAGCAATGGAATCTAAAAAACGAAGGAACAGCAGTTCAAGGCAACGGAACAATTGGTGCCGATATTAATATAGAAGCCGCTTGGGAATTGACTACTGGTAGCCCGAATATTAAAATTGCCATAATGGATAGCGGTGTAGATACGCTGCATCCCGAACTTTTGGGCAAACTGCGCCCCGGTTTTGATGCGTTTGAAGTTGGAACAAACGGCTACCCAATTCCTAATTACGATAACGATGGACACGGCACAGCTTGTGCTGGAATTGCAGCCGCAAATACAAATAACACCCAAGGAATTGCGGGCGTATGTCAAGATTGCGAGGTTATTCCCATCCGTGTTTTTGAATATCAGGATATTGCAGGCTCCATTCAGCCATGGTCAACCACAGATGTTTTTATGACGGGTATAGGTTGGATGTGGCAAGAAGGCGATGCCGATGTTTCGTCAAATTCATGGGGCGTTCCCGATTATTTGCTAGCAATTTTCCCGGGAGGCGATACGCTGGTAAATGCGGTAATAGATGATGCGCTTGATTTGGGCAGAGGCGGTCTAGGAATACCCATGTTGTTCTCTAGCGGAAACGATGGCATTACAGACACCATTCCTATTTGGCCCGCACGTTACGAACGCACCATTGCCGTGGGTGCCACAAGCATGTGCGATGAGCATAAAACTAAAACCTCTTGCGATGGAGAAACTTGGTGGGCCGGTAATTGGGGCGAAGGTTTGGACGTGAGTGCTCCGGGAGTTCGAGTTGCAACCATCGATATGCTTGGAGCTAATGGTTTCCACGTTACGCAATACTACGATAGCTTTAATGGCACATCAGCAGCATGCCCAAATGCAGCTGGCGTAATGGGTTTAATGCTTTCGCTAACACCATCTTTGCCAGAATGGTTGGCGAGAAAAGTATTGAGTTCCACCAGCGATAAAGTTGGCGGATACGATTACTCTGCTTGGAAGGAAGCAGGGGCTTGGTCTCAGGAATTAGGCTATGGACGCATAAATGCGTACAACGCGGTTTCATACGGAGCATCAGCAGTTGAAGAACTTGTTACAGAAAAGAATGTATGGGTTGAAACGCATGGCGATTATCACTTGGTAAGAACATCAGAAAATGCACAGATTGAGTGGCAGTTGTTCGATATCAGTGGACGAATAGTCCGTGCAGGAAACAATCTGAGAACGGTTAATGTGTCTCACAACGGGTTAAGCAAAGGGGTTTACGCCCTTCGGTTGAGAAGTGAAAAAATGCAGGAAACGATAAAGCTGTTAATTCCTTAGAACAAACCGTTTATCTCGGCATCAATTTGATTGATAATCTTACCAAGATCTTCTGGATTTTCAGGGAAGTTGTTTTCATCTACTTCAACAATCAAAACCTTGCCTTTGTCGTAATCGCTAATCCAAGCTTCATAACGCTCGTTTAGTCTTTTCAAGTAGTCTAGGCGGATTGTTTCTTCATAAGCACGGCCACGCTTCTGAATCTGATTAACCAAGGTAGGAATGGAGGCACGCAGATAAATCATCAAATCTGGTGGTCCAACAAACTCATTCATTAATTCAAACAGCGACTGATAATTATTAAAATCGCGGCTTGTCATTAAACCCATAGCGTGAAGGTTGGGAGCGAAAATGTGCGCATCCTCAAAAATCGTTCTATCCTGAATAACAGTCTTATTTCCGCTTTTGATGTCCATCACTTGACGAAATCGGGAGTTAAGGAAGTAGACCTGCAAGTTGAAAGACCAACGCTGCATTTCCTCATAGAAATCGTTCAAATAAGGATTGTCGTCAGCGGCTTCGTATTGCGCTTCCCACTTATAGTGTTTGGAAAGAAGTCGTGTAAGGGTGGTTTTCCCCGCACCGATATTCCCGGCTATTGCAATGTGCTTTGGTTGTGACATATATGGTCAAAAATAGCAATAGAAAGGGTGCCCCAAAGGAAAAAAGACGAGTTACCTCAATGATTTTTTACAAAGATGTAATTACTGCGGTTTACGCCCCTTCCTGTTTTGATTGCTCCACGTTCGGCCAATGCTTACGCCAGCATGTGGTAGAAAATAGGGCCTATCATCAAAAACATCCAATCCAATAATTGGTGTAAAGGCTACGCGAAGAAAAAAGGATTCTCCCCATTCATTAGGTTTGGCATGAAATCGCCAACCAACCGAAGGCGCTAAGAAAATACGTGTTGGCGGATCGGTTAGATAAAATCCGTCTCCAAAACCTATGCCTGGCGAAAAATCCATCCTAAAAAGGGCTACAATACCAGCTTCGAGTCGATGCTTTTTTTCTCCCCACGTTAGGTTTAGTCCAACGGGAAAGTGTAGCAGTTTATCTGCTGCTCCAAACGGGATATATTCTAGGCCAACTCGTGCAAATACGCCAAGTTGCTTTTTATGCAGAAGCAAACGTTCGTAGTTAATACTGTAGTAGTAGCCTGCTCCGCCTAGCTCTAGATAAAGCACATGATTATTGGTTCCTTTTTCTGCACCAACGGCTAAATTCTGGGCAGAAAGATTGCTTGTTCCGAGAAGAAAAAAGGAAAGGCAAAAAAATAATGCTGGGTAAAATCTAGCTCGCTGCAGCGGTCTCATTAATTCCGATAAGCTTAATGGCAGCTGAAACAATATCATCCTTGTAATATCCACATTCGAGATGCAATTCTTTTTGTGAGCCATGATCTACAAATCGATCTGGGATTCCCAAACGTTGCACTTGAGCAAAGTAACCATTATCCGACATGAATTCAATGATGGCACTTCCGAAACCGCCAGTTAGGCATCCGTCTTCAATGGTTATGATTTTATTGAATTTCTTAAACACTTCATGAAGCATTTGCGCGTCTAACGGTTTGGCAAAACGTAAATCGTAATGCGCAGCAGAGATTCCTTTAGAATCTAACTCCTCTGTGGCTTCAACTGCATAATTTCCTACGTGTCCTAAGCTAAGGATGGCTACATCGTTTCCATCACAGATTTTACGCCCCTTTCCGACTTCAATTTCTTTAAACTTAGTTTTCCAATCAGACAGAACACCTGTTCCTCTCGGGTAGCGGATAGACCAAACACCTTTGTCTTTGAGCTGAGCTGTGTACATCAGATTTCGCAATTCCTCTTCATTCATAGGAGAAGCAACCTTTATGTTTGGAATACAACGCATGAAAGCAATATCATAAGCGCCATGGTGCGTAGCTCCATCTGCACCAACCACACCGCCTCTATCCAAACAGAAAACTACATTCAGATTTTGTAGTGCTACATCGTGTATTACTTGATCGTAAGCGCGCTGTATAAATGTTGAATAGATGTTGCAGAACGGAACCAAACCTTGCGTAGCCATTCCGGCAGAGAAGGTAACCGCATGTTGCTCGGCAATTCCCACATCAAATGCTCGATCTGGCATGGCCTTCATCATAATATTAAGCGAACAACCAGACGGCATTGCTGGCGTAACGCCTACCACTTTGTCGTTTTTTTCTGCCAATTCCACAATGGTGTGTCCGAAAACATCCTGATATTTTGGTGGCTGTGAATCTTCAGGTTTTTCAACCTTGATTTCACCAGTGTCTTTATTAAATAATCCTGGAGCGTGCCATTTGGTAGTGTCTCCATCTTCGGATGGCTTGTAGCCTTTACCTTTTGTAGTCAGACAATGAAGAATCTTTGGCCCTGGAATGTCCTTCAAATCCTGCATAACCTGAACCATGTGATTCACATCATGCCCATCAATTGGACCGAAATAACGGAAGTTCAACGACTCAAAAAGATTACTCTGTTTAAGAAGTGCACTCTTAATTCCAGTCTCAATTTTGGAAGCGATTTCCTGCGCATTTGGACCAAATTTGCTTACAACTCCAAGCAAGTTCCAAACCTCATCTCTAATCTTATTGTAGGTGGGAGAAGTAGTTATATCTGTTAAATATTCTTTAAGCGCGCCTACATTGGGGTCGATGCTCATGCAGTTGTCGTTGAGCACAACAAGCAAATTGGTGTTCTCTACGCCAGCATGATTTAGTCCTTCAAAGGCGATTCCACCCGTCATGGCTCCATCACCAATTACGGCAATGTGCTGCTTCTTGTCGTCTCCTTTATGTCTAGAACCAACGGCCATTCCCAATGCAGCCGAAATGGAGGTGCTGGAATGCCCCACTCCAAAAGTATCGTACTCGCTTTCAGTACGTTTTGGGAACCCGCTTAGGCCCTTGTATTTTCTATTCGTATGGAATAAATCTCTACGCCCCGTGATAATTTTGTGCCCGTAAGCCTGATGGCCTACATCCCAAACTAATTGATCAACAGGTGTATTGAATACATAGTGGATGGCAGTAGTCATTTCAACCACTCCGAGGCTGGCACCGAAGTGCCCTCCATTTACAGAGACCACATCTACAATGTATTGCCTCAGCTCTTCACAAAACTGCTCAAGCTGCTCTTCTTTCAACAGTCTTAAATCTGCTGGAAGGTTAACCTTAGACAATAATTTTCCTGGAATATATTTCTGCTCTTGCATTTAGGCTGCAAACGTGTAAGGTGCAAAGATAGCCAAATCGAATAAGTTGTAAAGCAAACAAATGCCAACTAACAGACACTTAATAGCTAAACAGCTAGGCAATGGCAATTGTTGCTATGTATAGCTTACTTGCTCCTGCGTTCAGAATAATATTCCCGGCTGCCTCCAAAGTTGAGCCAGTGGTAATTACGTCATCTACAAGAAGCACGTTCTTGCCTTTTACAAAATCGATATTGGATAGTTCGAATACTTGATTCACGTTTTCCGTACGAGCAAATCTCGATTTTCGGGTTTGACTTTCTGAAGCCAAGATTCGCTGCATGGCATGGTTTCTAACTTTTACATCAAGCACTTCGCCCATGCCATCGGCTATGTATGCACTTTGGTTATAACCACGCCTCATTTCTTTGGAAATATGAAGAGGAATCGGAATGATCACATCTACATCGGTAAACCAATTTTTCTCCTGTAAAACGTGAGCAAATGCTTTTCCGAGTTCAAATCCAATTCCAGATTTCCCCTCGTACTTAAACCGATGTAGTAGATTTTGAACCTTAGATTCCTTCACGAAATGTAAAAAAGCGCAAGCGGAAGTGACATTAAGTTTCCCCCAAAACAACTTTTCAACTGGGTTTGTGGGGTAGTCCCAGTAATAGGTTTTAGGCAGTCCGGTTAAGCAAGGTAGACACAAGTTTTGCTCATGTGTCATTAAGTGCATGCCACAGCCTCCGCATGTTCTAGGATAAAACAACCCTATGACATCGTTTACTATGGAAAACCTACCAGTGAATAAATGTTGCAAAGCCTCAAACCCTTGTTACAACTGAGTTTCTAGTCAGTCTAAATTCATAATTTTACCATCTAACCCATAACCAACAATGGAAGACAAAGAAAAAACCCAGAGTAACCGCGTATTTCTCATCCTCGCAGTTATTCTGCTGCTTTTATCTGGCGTTTTAGGCTGGCAATTGTTTGAACAAAAAGCCGCCAATGACCAGCTAGCTGCTGAAAAGGTACAACTTACTGCTGAGAAAGATGACTTGACAGCAGAGTTGGACGATCTTCTCGGGAAGTATTCTGGCCTAGAAGAAGAAAATGGTCAGCTTTCGGAAGAGCTTCAAGCACAACGTGATGAAATTATGGCGCTGAAAGCGGATGTAGAGAAATACAAAGGCGATGCTGGAAAATTGGCTTGGTACAGAGCACAATTGAAAGCAATGAATGACAAGTACGAAACCATGGAGGCTAAGTTTGACAGTCTTTTTGCAGCTCATGATTCTCTTCAAGGTCAGTACGGAAGTTTGGAAGGAGAGTTCTCCAAACAAACTGGACTAAACCAAGATCTTACAAGTGAAAACATGAATCTAGCCAATAAGGTAGCGATGGGCTCTGTGCTTACTGCTTACAAAATTGCGGTTGAAGGTGTAAGAGGAAAGAAAGATAAGGTTAACACAAAGGCGAACAAGGTTGAAAAATTGCGCGTGTGCTTTACGGTAAGTGAGAACCCAATTACTGCCAAAGGTGAAAAAACAATCTACATGAGAATTGTTGGTCCAGACGGAAAAGTTATGACTAAAGGTCGTGGAGAGGAGTTCGATTTTGAAGGTGGTTCTATGACTTACAGCCTTTCTAAGAACGTAAACTATGATGGTACGCAGCAAGATGTTTGCGTTTTCTACCCAGCACCTACAACCAAATTCCAACCTGGAAAAAACACGGTTGAAATCTATGTGGATAAAGCATTGATTGGAACAGCATCTCTATCCTTGCGATAGAACCTGGTTTCTGAATCGGAATTAAAAAAGGTCCTGCCATTTGGCAGGACCTTTTTTCTTGGAATCTGTTTGGGTTTTTAATCTAGATAGTTGCAATAACCTTCAACTCAATTGCTATTGGTGTGGGAAGGCAGTTGATTTCCACGGTGGTTCTACAGGGTAGACTATCCTTAAAATACTCTGCATAAACTTTATTGTAAGTTTTGAAATCGTCTTTCATATTGGTGAGAAAAACAGTCACATCCACAATCTTTTCCCAACTAGACCCAGCATCTTCCAAAATCATCTTCACGTTATTGAAAACAGAATGACACTGTTTCTCAATGTCATAGGAAACTATTTCTCCTGATTCATTCAAATCAACTCCAGGGATTTTCTTCGTATCGCGCTCTCGCGGACCTACACCGGATAAAAATAAAAGTTGGCCAACCTGCCGCGCATGCGGATAAAGCCCAACTGGTTCAGGTGCACGATTAGAATTAAATTTAGAAGCATTCATCACTCAATGTATTTTTTTCAAATATAGGCACGTCTCCCAACGAAATTGAAACATCAATAGTTCTGTTTTTAGGGACCAAAAACGATACATTTGCCGAACTCAAAAGGTTAGTTTATGGCATCAAAAACAGGCGTATTAGTTATTGGAGCTTCGGGACAGCTAGGAACCGAACTGGTGATGGCTTTACGCGAACAATACGGCAACCAGAATGTGGTGGCAGCTGATCTTAAAACAGCCTCTAACGAAGTAAAAGAAAGCGGCCCGTTTGAGCTGCTTGATGTAATGGATAGAGAACGCCTGCAGCAACTCGTGGTTCAGTACAACATTGGCCAGGTTTATTTGCTTGCCGCTTTACTTTCTGCTACGGCAGAGCAAAAAGTTATGCCAGCTTGGAATTTAAATACCTACGGCCTTTTCTATGTTTTGGAACTCGCCAAGGAAGGTCTGATTGATAAAGTTTATTGGCCAAGCTCGATTGCGGTATTTGGGCCTAATACTCCAAAATTGAATACTCCTCAATCTACCATAACTGAACCATCAACAGTTTATGGAATCAGCAAATTGGCTGGTGAAAGGTGGTGTGCTTATTATAACAAGCGTTATGGTGTTGATGTAAGAAGCTTACGATACCCAGGGCTTATCGGGTATAAGGGCAACCCGGGGGGAGGAACAACAGATTATGCTGTTGACATATTTCATAAAGCCGTTTCAGGTCTGCCATACGAGTGTTTTCTTAGCAAGGATACCCGTTTGCCAATGATGTATATGCCTGATGCTATTCGGGCAACAATTAACCTGATGGAAGCCCCAGAAGAGCAAATTAAGATTCGATCCAGCTATAATCTTTCAGCTTTCAGCTTCACGCCAGAAGAGCTGGCAATGGAGATTAGAAAGCATATTCCCGACTTTTCAATAACCTACAATCCAGATTTCAGACAAGAAATTGCTGATGGTTGGCCGAGTTCTATAGATGATTCTATTGCGGCTTCAGACTGGGGATGGAAAAACGAATTTACGTTGGAGACAATGACTTCTGACATGCTTCATCACCTTTCGGCAATGGCTAAGTAAATTCAGTGTAGCGAATATCGAAGGGCAGGTCGAAGCTTTCTATAAACATTTCGATGTCTTCCTGAATTCCGTCATCGTCCTCCTCGTATTCCCAAATAATTTTCACCTCGTGCCCCAACGCTTTGGCTTTAACCAATGTGTTTAGGAGTGCAGCAATGGCTTTACTAGTTGCAGAATTGTAGTATTCTAAACGTAGATGGATAATACGTATCGGCATCTCCGTTTCTAGAAGACGTTGCACTCTAAGAACAATAGGGTCAAAAAAGTCCATTCCTTCCTCAGGGTAGGACCGACCATCAATCTTGAGAATAGACTGTTCTCGGTCTAGCACAACACTCGGGCTTCGGTCAGATGCTTCAATAGTCCATTTCTCCATACACAACAAAATTACAAATCTATGTTTGGAATGTGTTTAAGGTTTACCGCGATAATTAATTTCACTGCAGATTCCGTGTCGAAAACATGAACTAAGATAAAAATTACACTAACGATACGGAACAAAAAACCTAGTTAGACAGTATAAACACGGCAAACGTGTAGAAAGACATGAAAATAAGAAGCATTTTAACGTATGTTTTTGTGGTAACTGCTTTCTTGGCAACCTCAGCTCAGTCCTCTGGAATTACTTCTGGGGATTCTTTGAACATTAGAGACGCAAGCAATCAGAAGCAAGGTTGGTGGAAGGTTCTCAATAACGATGGGAAATACAAAGGATACGACTCCAATCAGTTGGTTGAAGAAGGCGAATATCTCGATAACAAAAAAACAGGAGTTTGGACGAAGTACTATCCTAACGGCAATCAGAAACACGAGTTAACCTTTGCCAACAACATTGCCAACGGTTATGCTAAAATCTATTATCGCTCTGGACTGTTACAGGAAGAGGGTATTTGGAAATTGAACAAATGGCAAGGCCAGTATAAATACTACTATGAAAATGGATCTATGAAGTATGACTGGGACTACAACGCTTCGGGAAAGCGAGAGGGTCAGCAGAAATACTTCCATGAAAACGGAGAGCTTCAGTATTTAGGAGATTGGAAAGGAGGAAATGAGGCAGGTGAATTGGTAGAATACTATGAAGATGGTTCTATAAAAGCTAAACGTTTCTTCGATGGTGGAAACGTGATTCCGGAGAAAACAGTGAGCTTTGTTTCAGGAAAAGAATTTGACGAAAACGTGAAGAAGTATTCAGGTAAACCAGCTACTAAGGAAATGGAGCGTGGTGAGTTTGTAGATGGATACAATAAGCTCATGAACCCAGACGGAACTGTGTCTAAAGAAGGCACTTTCAAGGATAAGCGGCTAATTGATGGTAAGTTTTATGTTTACGAGAATGGTCAAGTAGTTCAAACCATCGTTTATCAAGACGGAAAAAGAAAGGGAGCAGAAGGCGTTCAGTAATGGGGTAAGGCTATCTTTGTAGCTCATGCGATGATAAGAATGAGTAGCAATCTGCACTTTTACAATACGATTACCAGAAAAAAAGAAGCGTTTATTCCTGCAAGCCCACCGTTTGTGGGGATGTACGTTTGTGGCCCTACCGTTTATGGCGATGCTCATTTAGGTCATGCTCGCTCTGCTATTACATTCGATATCGTTTTCCGATACCTTAAACACCTTGGATACAAGGTGCGTTACGTGCGCAACATTACCGATGTGGGGCACTTAGAAAATGACGCGGATCACGGAGAAGATAAAATAGCCAAGAAGGCGCGTTTGGAACAGCTAGAGCCTATGGAGGTGGTGCAGTACTATAAAGACCGCTACCACCGTAACATGGATGCGTTGAACAATAATCGCCCGTCTATTGAGCCACAAGCTTCAGGTCATATCATTGAGCAGATTGCTATGACAGAAAAGATTTTGGAGAACGGGTTTGCATACGTTTCTGAAGGTTCCGTGTATTTTGATGTAGAGAAATATGCAGCATCGCATCATTACGGAAAGCTCTCTGGAAGAAAGATTGAAGACCTTCAATCAAACAGTCGCGAGTTGGATGGTCAAAACGAAAAGCGTAGTCCGTTGGATTTTGCCCTTTGGAAAAAGGCTTCACCCGAACATATTATGAGGTGGCCTTCGCCATGGAGCGATGGTTTTCCAGGATGGCACATTGAATGCTCGGTAATGAGCAGCAAGTACCTCGGCAATTCGTTTGATATTCACGGTGGTGGATTAGATCTTTTGTTCCCTCATCACGAATGTGAAATTGCCCAGTCTGTAGGGGCCAATGGTAAAGAACCCGTCCGCTATTGGTTGCACAATAATATGATTACCCTAAACGGACAGAAAATGGCCAAATCGTTGGGGAATACCATTATGTTGCACGAGTTCTTTTCGGGAGACAACGAGTTGCTCCATCAACCGTACGATCCATTAAGTATCCGTTTCTTTATTCTTCAGGCGCATTACAGAAGTACGCTCGATTTCGGAAACGAACCGTTGATTGCAGCGCAAAAGGGATATTCTAAACTAAAAACGGCACTAGCAAGTGCCAGAAGTTTAACGATTGGTTGGAAATCGGAAAGTGAAGAAGTTGCATCGCTCATCACCAAATGGTCAGATGAATGTGCTGCCGCGATGAATGATGATATGAACACGGCTTTGACCATTGCCACCCTGTTTGATATGGCATCATACATCAACGGTTTGAAGAACGTTCAGGAAAAACGAATTCCAAGTAAGGCTCAGTTTGAGGAGATTACAAATCTTTTCACAGCATATTTTGAAGATATCCTTGGTCTTGGGATCGAATCTGCGGGGGGTCAAAATGCAGAGGTATTGAATGATGTAATGGATGTTCTTCTTGAGTTGCGAACCACGGCTAAGCAAAATAAAGATTACGGTACAGCCGATGCCATTCGCGATAAGCTGAAAGCAATTGGTGTAACAATTATGGACGGAAAAGATGGTGCAGATTGGCAGGTTGATGCGTAGTCTGCTTGCGGTAAGCTTTGGCGTGTTGCTCCTATTCGGTTGCAACACAAATCGGAATTCAAACGAAAACCTAGTTTTAAAAGCGGCTCCTGAATTCAATGCAGATTCAGCATATGGTTTTGTAAAACACCAGGTTGATTTTGGCCCTAGAATTCCGAACTCGGAAGAGCATAACCTATGTGGAGATTATCTTGTAAGCATACTAGTACGGCTTGGAGCCACGGTTACAGAGCAAAAAGACAGCGTTTTAGGCTATGATGGCAAAATGCTCCCAATGCGAAACATTATCGCGTCTTTTTCCCCTAACCTTGAGAAACGAATTTTGCTAGCTAGTAATTGGGACACGCGGGCTTGGGCTGATAGAAGTGACTCAATTCCAACTCTTCCAGCAGATGGAGCCAACGATGGCGCTAGTGGAGTAGGGGTCCTTCTTGAAATTGCCAGATTAATTGGCCGAGATTCTCTTTTAGTTGGAGTAGATATTATCTTGTTTGATTTAGAAGACCAAGACCGACCTGCTTATGATATTAACCCAAACCAGACGGAGCATTTTGGCTGTTTGGGAACAAGATATTGGGCAAAGCACTTGGATGGATATACTGCTGAATATGCGATACTGCTAGACATGGTAGGAGCAGATAATGCCAAATTTACCTTGGAAGGAAACTCCATGAAATACGCTGAACCCATTGTGCGAAAGGTTTGGGACATTGGAAACAAATTGGGTTATCAGGACTATTTCAAATACAATCGAACACTTCATATTCAAGACGACCATGCTTATATCAATGAAATAACTGGTATTCCGAGTATTGATATCATACAGTACGACCCGAATGGTATTGGTCCATTTTGGAAATATTGGCACACACATTTTGACAATATGGATGCTATCAATCTAGAAACGTTAGATGCGGTTGGTCAGACTTTGTTGCAAGTAATCTATAACGAAGACTGATGTCAATCACGCCATTCTTTTCAATCATCACCCCAACCTATAACAGAGCGGTTTTATTGGAAGAGATGATTGCAAGCGTTGCTGCACAAACGTTTCAAAATTTCGAACACATTATTGTTGATGATGGCTCTACGGACGAAACCGAGAAGTTGCTCACTGAATTGATAAAGCAGCATCCCAAAATCGGTTACATCAAACAGGAAAATAAGGGGCGAAGCGTTGCTCGAAATCTTGGAATTGACGCTGCAAAAGGGGAGTATGTGTGCTTTTTGGATAGTGATGACGCTTGGTTGCCTGAACATTTACAAACCCTAGAAGCGGCCACGTCAAAGCAACAGGTTCCTGCTATGTTTCATACAGGTCTTATCTGGTTTTATGAAGATGGAACAGCCGAACATCTGGTAAAGTATACTGATAGAAATTCCTTTTCATCTGATGTTGAATACGTAATTGCCAATGAGTTTGCGCCTAATTGTGTCTGTATTCATCATTCTATTCTGAAAGAACATCAGTTTGACCCTGAACTCTACATCAATGAAGACTTGGAGCTTTGGGCCCGCATTGCAGTCTCTTATCCAGTAAAAAGTGTTATGAAACACACTGCAAAACTCCGTGTGCACGGAGGGAATACGTACAACGTGGTAGACGATAATATTTCTCCACGGATTAACGCCTTTGCTAAACTTTTAGGCAATGCTGAAGTGAGGAAAAACCTTTCAGCAGTTTTTATCCGAAATAAGAAGCGCGGTTTTTTGGAGTTAGAGATTCGCCATTTAGAAAACTCGAGGCAGCAATGGTTGCTAAATAGAAAGCTCATAACCTTCCTCTTAAAATATCCGAGAATGTCCCGAAATAGCGCCAAGTTTATCATGTTGCTATACAACCTTCCAGGAGGACAACTGTTAAAAAGTCTAGTAGCAAAGACAAAGAGCCAAAGGGTTGATTAATTTAGCCGACATCGTGCAAGACAGCTTAGTAATCATACCAACGTACAACGAGAAAGAGAACATCCAGCAGATGATCCGAAAGGTGATGTCGTTGGATAAGAAGTTTCATTTGCTCATTATAGACGATGGCTCGCCAGACGGAACGGGAGCAATCATCAAGAGTATGATGGATGAGTGCGAAGGGCGGTTATTCCTAGAAGAACGCTCAGGAAAGCTCGGTTTGGGAACAGCCTACATCCACGGATTTAAGTGGGCGTTAGAACGGCATTATGAGTTTATTTTTGAAATGGACTGCGACTTTTCACATAATCCTGAAGACCTATTGCGTTTGTACGATGCGGCAGTGAATGAACCTGCCGATTTGGTCATTGGTTCGCGCTACATAAACGGTGTAAATGTGGTCAATTGGCCTATGGGTCGCGTGCTCATGTCCTATTATGCCTCTGCTTACGTCCGGTTCGTTACAGGTATGCAGATTAGAGATACAACCGCAGGCTTCAAATGCTACCGAAGAATTGTATTGGAAACAATTTTTTTGGACAAAGTCAAGTTCTTCGGCTATGCATTTCAGATAGAGATGAAATTCATTACATGGAAGTATGGGTTTACCATCAAAGAAGTTCCTATCATCTTTACCGACCGCACAGCTGGCGAATCGAAAATGAGCGGAGGCATATTCAAAGAGGCCATCTTCGGAGTATTAGAAATGAAATTGAAAAGCTTTTTTAGAACCTACAAACGGTAAACTAAACAATTCCGTATTTGGCCAGCGCTTTATTTTCTACAGATGAGACAACTCACGTTTTTCCATTTTTCCATTTTCCTTTTTCTCTTCTCATGCCAGCAGAAGAAAACGCCAGAAAAGCCCGCATATCTTATTGATAAGGATGAAATGGCCAACATTATGGTTGATATGCATATCGTGGAAACCGCTGCTAACCTAAAAATCTACCCGCCCGATTCGGCACAGCAGATGTATCAGAATCATTTTGCATCAATCTACCTGACACACCAGGTGACGAAGGAAAAATTCGATAGCAGTCTGTATTACTACTCCACCCAAACAGATCAGATGAATGTGATTTACGATCAAATACTAGAGAACCTCTCCGAAATGGAAAGCGAGGTCAATTCAGATCAGTAGTCTGTAAATCCTTTACGTATAGATCGCAAACAAAAGCAAACGTTTGGTTCATATCCCGAAAGGAGAAATCGGGTAGTTGCTTCAATACTTTCGAGTTGTCATAGCTGTTTAATTGCAGCGCATGTTGCGCCACCTCTTTTGTGATAAACGGCTTAGTACCCGTAATTGCCGAGCGGAGTTTTTCAACGCGCCAAACTATCTCCGTCATCCAACGCTTGGCTTCAAACCTAGGGGGTTGTTTTCCCATGTTTTTGGCTAATTGCCCAAATACATCTTTGTGTAAACGATTTTCCGCTCCCACAATAAACCGCTCATTCCTAATGGCGGATTTCATCATTCGCACCATGACCTCAGCCACATCACGGGCATCTACAAAACAATTGCCGCCACCGGTGTAAAACGGCAAGCCTTTCCATGTATTCTTGAAAAGAACGCCCGTGCTCTGCTCCCAATCGCCAGGGCCAATAATCAGCGTAGGATTAACCATAAACGCATCGAGGCCTTCCACCGTTCCACGCCAGACTTCCATCTCAGCGTTGTGCTTACTTATCGCGTAAGCCGCATTGTGGTTGCTCTCCTTCCACTCATTTTCCTCGCCTATAATATCGTCAGAACCATCGCGGCCAATAGCCGCCACAGAGCTTACATGGCAAAGACGAACATTCGGCATATCTAAACAAGCATTTACCACGTTGGCGGTCCCTTCCGTATTCACCTTACGCATGTAGGGTTCCTCCTTCGGAATGAATGTCACTGCAGCCGCGCAATGATAAACTTGAGTAACGCCCACCATCGCATCTGTCAGGCTCGATACATCCAGCACATCACCTTCTACCCATTCAATTTTTTGCCAGAGTTCGTCTGCGTTTGAGTGGTAATAACTAAAGATGTTCACTACCGCATCCCGCTTTTTCTCCGTTCTGTAAATGGCACGAATTTGCCCACCATCTTCCAGCAATCGCATTAGCAAATGCGAACCTAATAGTCCCGTTCCTCCCGTTACCAAAATCATGGCGTAAATGTATTGCTTTGGGCGTGTCCCAGCACAGCCAATCACTGAGGCTCTCGAAGTCAGAGAGTTGCTGGGTCAGGCTCATATCTTTTCTTCGTTCCTCAGAAAAGGATGCCGCTCCTATCCTTCACGCGGCTCAACCCACCAACGCATGGGCGTATGGAAATACGCCCGTACTTCGCGCCTTAGCGCGCCACTCATTTCGCCACTACTCTGCGTCTCTGCGTGCAAAACCCAAAGCAATCGTCATTTTCCCGGTTTTATTGCAATCACAAAAGCGTGTATTTCCATACGCCCCTACTTCGCGCCTTAGCGCGCCACTCATTTCGCCACTACTCTGCGTCTCCGCGTGCAAAACCCAAAGCAATCGTCATTTTCCTGGTTTTATTGCAATCACAAAAGGGCGTATTTCCATACGCCCCTACTTCGTGTCATTGCTCGAAACCGATTATCTCATTACCCACTTTCTCCTCTTCTGCGCGTGCAAAACATCATCTCGTCAGCCTTCTAAGAAAACCCATTTCGCAATACATCATCAGCATAGTATTTTTGTCCCATGAAAACAATGGACACATTTTCTTTCTCTGGCAAAAAAGCACTCATTCGCGTTGATTTTAACGTTCCGTTAGATACCAACTTCAACATCACAGATGATACACGAATTCGTGGCGCTTTGCCCACCATTCAGAAAATCCTGAAAGATGGAGGAACCGTTATCCTAATGAGTCATTTGGGACGGCCAAAAAGCGGCCCAGAAGATAAATTCTCGCTCAAACACCTAATCAATCATCTTTCTTCATTGATTGGCGTAGATGTAAAATTTGCTTCAGATTGTGTTGGAGAAGTTGCCCAAAATGCTGTTGCCGCACTTGCTTCTGGCGATGTCCTTCTACTGGAAAACCTACGATTTTATAAAGAGGAAACCGCAGGTAATCGCGCTTTCGCAGAACAGCTTGCCCAATTAGGAGATGTGTACGTGAATGACGCTTTTGGCACAGCGCATCGTGCGCACGCATCTACAACCGTAGTTGCTGATTTCTTTCCAGAAAATAAACTGTTCGGTTATCTATTAGCAAGAGAGATTGAGAGCGTAGATAAGGTTTTAAATGATTCTCAAAAACCTGTTACAGCCGTAATGGGTGGCGCAAAGGTTTCTTCAAAACTTTCCATCATCACTAATCTAATTGACAGTGTAGATCACATCATTATTGGTGGTGGAATGAGCTACACATTTGTCAAGGCAATGGGCGGCAGCGTAGGAAACTCGTTGGTGGAAGACGATTACCTAGAGACGGCCAAGCAAATACTTACGGATGCTGCATCAAAAGGGGTGAAAATACATTTGCCAGGAGATACAATTGCGGGAGATGCCTTTGACACCCATGCAAACAAACAAACCTGCGATACAAACGCCATTCCTGATGGTTGGATGGGACTTGATATTGGCCCGAAAACAGAAGTAACGTACGATGCGGTTCTTCAATCATCCAAAACAATCCTTTGGAATGGGCCAATGGGTGTTTTCGAAATGGAATCTTTCCAGCACGGAACAAAAGCTGTTGCACTTTCCATTGTGGAAGCAACTAAAAACGGAGCGTTCTCATTGGTTGGTGGAGGTGATTCAGTAGCTGCTATCAACAAGTTCAATCTTGCAGATAAAGTGAGCTACGTTTCCACTGGTGGAGGTGCTCTTCTCGAATACATGGAGGGAACAGAGCTCCCAGGTATTAAAGCTATTCGGGGATAAGGTCTCTGAGGACATCTTTCGCCTTATTCACCTTTCTGTCAACCTTATCAAGAATTGAATCCTTGTCAATATCTTCTAAAATTGGCAGGATAAAAGGCGCCACTTGTGTTACTGGAGCATAAAGGAATGACTGCTCCGCTGTTGCTCCACGATTGAATTTATCAAGCAATTCAAACCGTGTGAGCATCATTATTACTATGCTCAGTATGAAAGTCATTCTAAACACTCCGAATAGTGCTCCGGATGCCTTATTGGCCCAACCTAGTGCAACTGCTGTTGCCAGTTTTTCTATTGCTTTGGCAAATAAATGAACAAGTAATACCACACCCACAAAAATGATAGCGAATGAAATAATGGGAAGAAACTCATTCGTAAGCTCAGTGTTCTGATAGAGATACTCCGATAATTCTTGTGCAAACCTCACTGCCAAGTATACGCCAGCAATAAGCGCAACCAAACGTGAAATCTCCATAATCAGACCACTGGTAAGCCCCTTGTACAAACCCCAAACCATGGGAACGGCCAAAAGTATGTCGAGCCAATTCATTAGTAATCTAGCGTGTAGCCATGGCTTTCTGCTGTTTCTACCACAGTTCGGTTTACAACACCAAAAAACGTCTTTCCAAACCGGTAGTTCTCCAATTTCTCCCGTTTTTCCCGTAAGAATTGTTCGCGCTGGGTACTCAGCATTTTAATGATGGTGATATACTCCTTTCTTTCATATTCGATCTCGGTCAAGTGCATTTCAAAATCCTCATTCGATAGTTCATTCAAATTAGGATCCATGTGTTTAGTACTTTGTTTTAGAACATCTCCCCCAGAGTTTTTTAAATCAATAAGATCCCAACTATAATTTAGTCCTTGATACAGTTTTGTTGCCTTAAAAAAGGTTCTGGCCTCAACCTGATTCTCGCCTTGTAGCTCCGCATCTTCATCCAAATCGGCCTGCATTTTATAGCGATCTAAACCATCCTGTCCATAATACATGTAGGTGGTGTTAATCATGTGATTTGCTTCACGAAGCATGGTACCATCATATGATTTTTCCAAAACAACGGCAGGTTCTTTAAGACCAATGATATTGAATGATCCGCCTGTGGCGGAAGACATTGCTTTCCATTCACTTTGCTCCTTAGTATTCGAGTAGGTCATAAAATACAATGAGTGAAGCGTAATTCCTTTTTCTTCAGCATCGCGTATTGGTTTCTTAAACCCCGGACCGGCAGATGGTTTGCCATTTCCAGCTACAAACATCAACTTAATCGCATTCGGATCATCAGACCAGTCCAAGTCGTTTATAGCAACATCCAAGGCATGTCCCATAAAGAAGTTTCCTGGAGCTGTCACATCCTTAATCTGAAAAAAGGGATATGCTGCGGCATCAATGTCATTTGTTAAGTCTGAAATTAACTGGACATAATTATTTTCTTTTTTAAAGCTTGGGCGGCCCATGCAAACAATGCCAATCCGATAGTTTGGAACGGGATTAAGACGTGCCAGTTCGTTCTGTATTTCCCAAAATTTACCACGTACTGATGATAAAATACCTCCTGTGCTTCCGCTAATGTCAATTACAAAAACGATGTCGATTGGTGGGCCATTAACTACTTCTAAAACACTGCTTTTACTAAAGCTATAGTTAAATGACCCAGCAATAATGACAAACGCCAGTAAGGCGCGTCTTAAAAAGGTTGAAAATAAGCTACTGCTAAGAGGATGGGTAGGAAGCATTTTCGTGGGCAAAAATAATGTTTTGAGTTTTACAGGTTTACTACGCTAATTTTGTGTCATGGTTGAATTGGAATTACAAAAGGAATGGCAAGGAGTGCTTTCTAAGTTGGAGGAGCGGTTTGGAGGAGGACTTGACTTAGATGCTGTACTCTTCTTAATTGGTGTACAGGAACTGGGGCAGGGTCATCGCGAGTTTAAAAAGAGCGAAAAAACGGACCTGATGCACGTTGCAATTTGCCGGCTGTTGAGTCAGTATGGATACTATGAGTTATTGGGTGAAGACGAAGATGGTTGGCCGCATTACAAGGAGCTGGGCAAACTGCCAAGACTCAACCCGACACAACAAAGCCTTTTAATGAAAGAAGCTATTGTAGCTTATTTTAAGACTATCTGATAGACGGATTAATCAACAATAACCGTCTCTTCCCAGGTTTCTCCTTGTTCTAGAATCATGATATTCTCAAGGTCGGTGAAGCTATTATACCTTACATCGTACTTGATAATCGCATCTTCAAACCATACGAATTCTGCTTTTCCTTGTGTGCTCGTATTGATTGTGGTGTCAATATGTTCGGATCCAATTTCATCAAGGTAAAATTTTACCTGAGCAAAAACAGCTGGAACTTGAATTGTATCTCCAGTAACAAAATTAACGGAGTCTTTCAGGACTGTAATAATTGCCTTAGCATCCCTGTTCTTCTTACAGGAAGAAGAGCTTATGATTAGACCGAGGATAACAACTGGCAAAAAGTATTTCGCGTATTTCATGATGTACAATTTCTGGGATAAAGTTAAATGATTGGTTGATTATTCGGGTAGGATAACCTGAGTTTTGGTGGTTTCTCCATTCTTAAGTTCAAAATGCTTGCGAGTTGATATTCCATTCTCATCTTCTAATTTCATAGAAAAAACACAAGAACGAACCCTAGACGCAAAACTTTCGTATTCATGGAATGTTTTTTGGCTAACCCAAATAAAACGGCTGAAGAAAAATATCTTTGGTCCAGCAAATCAAATTTACTAACACTTATTAAACGAATAACATTATGAAGAAAATCATCCTAATCATGTCCGCGGTGCTTTTAACTGTTGGCGGGTTTGCACAAGATAATAAAGAACCAATTGTGTTGATTAGCACTTCTTATGGAGACATTAAATTGAAGCTTTATAACGAAACACCAATCCACAGAGATAATTTTTTGGAATTGGTTAAATCAGGAAAATACGATGGGTCGGTCTTTCATCGCGTTATCAATAAATTCATGATTCAGGGCGGAGGAAATGCTGCTTTAGGAACTATTGATAATCGTCCGATGCTTCCTGCCGAAATAAGCACAAAATTTATCCATAAAAAAGGAGCGCTTTCAGCGGCAAGAACTGGAGATCAAGTAAATCCAGAAAGAAAGTCTTCGGGTTCTCAGTTCTATATCGTACAAGGACAAACATATCCGGTGGAACGAATGGATCAAATGAGTCAGCGATCAGGAGTAGATTACACAAACGATCAAAAAACGATTTATGCTACGTTGGGCGGAACACCTCATTTAGATATGCAATACACCGTTTTTGGTGAGGTAATTGAAGGTTTGGATGTGGTGGATAAAATTGCTTCGGTAGAAACGCGTCAGGCCGATGTGCCCGTAGATCCGATTCCTATGAAAATGACACTTATCAAAAAATAATTCATTTGTTAATCTCATAATTAAACAGGCCGCCAATTGCGCGGCCTGTTCTATTTTTGCCCTATGCTAAAGAAACTCGAAGACTACGAGAAACAGATTCACGAGCTGGCCATTACCAGTAAGGAAGACTTGGAGATTTTCCGCTTACAGTTCCTATCAAAAAAAGGAATTATTCCTCAGCTTTTCACAGCTTTTAGAGAAGTGCCAAATGAGCAGAAAAAGGAATTTGGTCAGAAACTGAATGTGTTGAAGAACTTGGCAGAAACCAAGTTTAAAGAACTGCAGTTAGAATTGAAAGCGAGTGGAACAAAAGTTTCTGATGATATTGATTTGACGCTTCCTCCATTTCCATCGGAACTCGGAACCCGCCATCCTATAAATATGGTTCGGAGGGAAGTAGTTAGCATTTTTGAGCGTATCGGTTTTACCGTTTCTGAAGGGCCTGAGATTGAAGATGACTGGCACAATTTTTCGGCTCTGAATTTTCCACCAGAGCATCCAGCAAGAGATATGCAGGATACTTTTTTTGTGGATAAGGATCCAGATATGGCTTTGAGAACGCATACTTCATCCGTACAAGTTCGGGTGATGGAAAATCAAAAACCGCCTATTCGTACCATCTCTCCGGGAAGGGTTTTTAGAAACGAAGCAATTTCTTCCAGAGCGCATTGCATCTTCCATCAGATTGAAGGATTGTACATAGATAAGAACGTTTCGTTTGCTGATATGAAGGACACGTTACTGTACTTCGCCCGTGAGTTTTACGGACCAGAAACCAAGATTCGCTTGCGACCATCATACTTCCCATTCACAGAACCAAGTGCGGAAATGGATGTGTATTGGGGGCTCGAAACCGAAGCAGATCACCGAATTACAAAAGGAACAGGCTGGTTGGAAGTGTTAGGTTGCGGAATGGTTGACCCGAATGTGCTTCGTTCATGTAATATCGACCCAGAAGTGTATTCTGGCTTCGCCTTTGGGATGGGAATCGAGCGAACTGCCATGCTTAAGTATCAAGTGAAAGATTTGCGTTTGTTCTTCGAGAATGATAAACGATTCTTGGATCAATTCAAGACAGCGTATTAAATTTCCTCTTTAAAAGGGGTCGGGACATTTAGTTGAAAAAAGAGACGATGAAACACAAGATTAAAGAGCTTAAGGAGAAGCAGGAACTGGCGAAGCTAGGCGGTGGAGAAAAACGAATAGAATCTCAGCATGCCAAAGGAAAACTGACAGCTCGCGAGCGTGTTGCGTTGTTGATGGACGAGGGTAGTTTTGAGGAGATTGGTATGTTCATCACGCATCGATCTGTTGAATTTGGCCTAGACAAGCAAAAGTTCTTGGGTGATGGAGTTGTTACGGGGTATGGTACAATTCACGGTCGATTGGTTTACGTTTTTGCGCAGGACTTTACCGTTTTTGGTGGTTCGTTGGCAGAAATGCATGCAAAGAAAATTTGCCGAATTATGGACTTGGCAATGGAAAATGGTGCTCCGGTCATCGGCCTGAATGATTCAGGCGGAGCGCGTATTCAGGAAGGCGTAGTCTCGCTTGGAGGCTATGCCGATATCTTTTACAAAAACACACGTGCTTCAGGTGTAATCCCGCAAATTTCAGCCATCATGGGGCCATGCGCTGGTGGCGCTGTTTATTCGCCAGCACTAACCGATTTTGTAATGATGGTGCAGGACAGCAGCTACATGTTCGTTACTGGTCCTAACGTGGTGAAAACCGTGACTCACGAAGAAGTTACTTCAGAAGAGCTGGGTGGCGCAAGTACCCACTCAACCAAATCTGGCGTAACACACTTTTCGTATGCCAATGATTTGGAGTGTATAGAAAACCTGAAAAAACTTCTGAGCTACGTTCCGCAGAATTGTGAAGAAGAAGCGCCATCAATTCCATATCAGTCTGTGGATGAAACGCGACTCGTCTTGGATGAAATCATGCCCGACAATCCAAATCAACCTTACGATATTAAGGAGGTAATTGAGCAGGTTGCCGACACGAATTCATTCTTTGAAGTGCATAAAGACTTTGCTGAGAACATGGTTGTTGGTTTTGCTCGTTTAGGTGGGAAAAGCATCGGAATTGTAGCGAATCAGCCTGCTGTTTTGGCTGGAGTTCTTGATATAGATGCATCAACCAAAGGTGCACGATTTGTACGTTTCTGCGATTGTTTCAATATTCCTTTATTGGTATTTGAAGATGTGCCGGGCTTTCTTCCTGGTACCGATCAGGAATGGAACGGCATCATTTCTAACGGAGCAAAATTGCTCTATGCTTTTAGCGAAGCAACTGTTCCGCGTATTACGGTAATTACTCGAAAAGCTTACGGTGGCGCTTATGATGTGATGAATAGTAAGCATATTGGTGCCGATATGAATTATGCTTGGCCATCGGCAGAAATTGCCGTGATGGGGGCAAAAGGTGCAGCAGAGATTATTTTCCGACACGAAATAAAAACGGCTGATAATCCTGAATCAAAACTCAAAGAAAAAGAAGATGAGTATGTTGAGCATTTTGCCAATCCATATCGTGCTGCTGAAAAGGGATATGTAGATGAAGTTATTCTTCCTTCAAACACGCGTAAAAAGCTTTTAAGAGCTTTTGAAATGCTGAAAAACAAGGCGGCAACATTACCGAGGAAGAAACACGGAAATATTCCGCTTTAAAACGATTTGCTAAACCTAATCGGGTTCAACGCCTCACGCTGAGGTGTCCGCTTTTAACGGAAAAGGGAGAAAATCTATGATTTTCTCCCTTTTCAATTCAACTCTAATGTCGTCCTACGGCCAAATTCCGAGGTTTTGGTAGCTCACAGCTACTTTGTCAATTGCCTCAACAAACGCTGCTGTCCTCAGGTCGTTAATCCCTTTTGTGTTAACCATCCGGTTACGAATGTTGTCGTAAGCCGTTATCATGGTTTCCTCTAATCCAGAATAAACAAGGTCTCTTTCGTCTGCTCCGTGGTTGATGAGTTTCGCAGATGCATCAGAAACTTTTGTTCCACTCGCTTCTTCAATCGCATTAAGAATGTTCGTGTTCATCGTGGCTCTGTATCTTTTCTCCATTCTTCCAAAACGAACGTGAGACAGGTTTTTCAACCACTCGAAATAAGATACACTTACACCTCCTGCATTAATGAAAATATCAGGAATTAGAATAACTCCTTTTTTAAGTAATACTTGTTCGGCTTCAGGCGTAACTGGCCCGTTGGCGGCTTCAGCTAATATTTTACACTTAATGTTGGCAACATTGTCGCTGTTTATTTGGTTTTCAAGTGCGGCAGGAATTAGAATGTCGCATTCAACCTCTAGTGCTGCTCCAGGGTTTCCTAAATCGGTTGAGCCAGGAAATCCAACTATACCGTTGTTGATATTTTTGTAGGCCAAAAGCTCGTCAGGATCAATTCCATTTTCATTGTAGATTGACCCATCCCATTCTGCAACGGCAATAATTTTCGATCCACCATCATGAAAGAATTTTGCCGCCCAATAACCAACATTCCCCATTCCCTGAATGACAACAGATTTTCCTTTAAGGCCAACTTCAAGACCAATTCTGTCCATGTCTTCCTTGTAGGTACATGCGTGGCGCACACCGTAGAAAACACCTAGGCCTGTTGCTTCAGCACGACCAGCAATTCCACCATGTGAAATTGGCTTACCCGTAACACATGCAATTGAATTCAAATCAGTAGGATGAAACGTGGAGTAGGTATCAGCCATCCAAGCCATTTCGCGCGCACCACTACCATAGTCTGGTGCAGGCACGTCAATTCCCGGACCGATAAAATTCTTCTTAATTAATTCTGTTGTGTAACGTCTGGTAATCCGTTCTAGCATTCCCACGCTCGTCAGACGTGGACTTATCTTGATACCCCCTTTTGCACCTCCGAAAGGCACATCCACCAAGGCACATTTGTAGGTCATAAGTGCGGCCAGAGCCATTACTTCATCCTGATTCACATGAAAGCTGAATCGGATTCCGCCCTTGGTGGGCAGACGGTGGTGGCTGTGTTCAACCCTGTAAGCTTCTATCGTCTCAATCTTTCCTTCGTCATTCTTAACGGGAAAGCGCATTCTATAAACACTGTTGCAGTATTTTATTTGTTCTAAGAGCGATTCATCATGCTCTAGAAACTGCACTGCATGGTCGAAATACTTGAGTACATCCCCAAAGAAGCTATGCTCCCTTTTTTCCGTCAGTTTTTCAAGTGTTCTTTTCCTTGTCTTAGCCATTGTTCCTTTTATTATTGGTAATGACGCAAATGTCAGCAATATTCTGAAAATCCAAGAACGAACTTATTAACTGAAATTTAAAAAGTTACAGATAGTTGAAGCTGGGTAGTTCGCGGTGCGTTTACCTTGAGTGGACGCAGAGCATAAACGCGGTTAGCAACGTTTTTAACCATGATGCCAAGTTTCACATGGTCTGTAAAATCAAAGGCTGCACGGATATCAAATACGTGATCACCTTGGTTATTGTTTTCACGAAATTCAACCGCTCCCCAACCAAATAGTGGGTCAACGTCATAGAAGATTTTATCCACACTTTTCATATAGCTGTAGAATCTGTAAGTACCACCAACAGACAGTTTGTACTTCTTCATAAGTGTAAATACTAGCTCGATATCAGCATTAATCAAATGTTCGAATCTATATTTCAGTACTGGGTATTCATCGTACTCTGCCACTGCTTCGTTGTAGGCATCAATCTCCTCTTGTGTTGCAAGTACTGATGGAGCGTCCGGAACGGCCGAACTCGTAGACCTTTGAGTAAGTAAGCTGTCACGATTATCCACAGCATAAACGTAGTCCGGGTCCATGGATTCAGGTCGTGCATATGTGTAACCCGCTAAAACATTTACTGCAAACCAAGAGGTAAACTGCCCACTACCAGTAAGAGAAATATCAGCTCCATAAACGCGACTATCACCCGTGTTAAGTGATTTAAAGGCCGGAAGGGGGCTATCGGAGTTGAAATATCCAGCTGTAAACTCCACAAAATTGGAGTAATACTGGTAAAAACCGGCAATATCCAAGTAGCCTAAAAATTTACCAATCTTAATTCCTTGCATCAGTCCAAGTTCTGCAGCCCAACTTCTTTCAGGCTCTATATCTACATTAGGAACAATTGGTAGACCTCCAACAGTGGTGAAAATATATCGTTCAGCAATACTTGGGAAACGGAACCCTTCTCCGAATGAAGCCCTTAGGTAACCTTCTTTCCAAAGTTTTGTGCTTGCCCCAATTCTGAATACAGGACGAATAATAGTGTCGTTTCCGTTAACTGAGAAGTACTCAAAGCGAGCTCCACCGTTTACGTTTAAACGATTCCAAAATTTCTTATCTACCTGTACGTAAACGGCAGCATTGGAAGCGTTACTATTTCCATCGCCATTCTCATTTCCAATGTAAAGTTCAGCCTCAGAAAGACTGTATTGTCCCATCGTACCTACGGTGATGGTTAAATCCTTAACCTGAGAAAAACGATGTGCAAATTGATATTCACCGAAGAATACATAGTTCAAGTTCCCTTGATTGTTGTTGTTATCATTATTTTGGTGAAATATCCTAGTTCTGAACGTATGTTTAGACCCTTTGGTGCCAGAGTATGAGATGAACGGGTCTACATTAAAAGTGGTCTGCACAGTTTTAGTAATACTTCCACCGTATGGACGGAAAAGACCATTTGAGTTATTTAACCAAAGTAGTGTGCCTGCACTTCTAGAAAACATTACGTTTGTGTTAATTCCGAAGGCAAGTCCAGATATTTTTTTAGATCGCTTTCTCAGATTTAGGTTGAATCGGAATCTGTTTGAAAACTCTCTAGCAGGTCTTGTATCCACAGTGTCTTTCCCAATAACTGCCCCATCTTCGTCTACAATGTCATTTATTGACCGTACGTAAGCCTCATCGTCAATAATGATATTGCCGGGCTCTGGACCAATAAATCCGTTGTCAATAAATATGTTACCACCTGCCACGATGTCCCATGTTCCAATTTTTCGAGAGTGGAAGAAGTTCATGCCAGCATAAATTGGCAGATGCTCTTCGTCCCACCAGCGCGCATCCTCTTGTCCAGGCTGACTGTAAAAACCTGAAAAGAGGTTAATCTTAGTTTTTGGCTCATCGGTTGGATAAGCAGTTCTAATATTGATGATTCCGTTTAGTGCAGAAGAACCATAAAGAACCGAAGAAGCACCTTTTATAACCTCAATCTGCGAAAGATTTTCAGTTGGAATAAATCCCCAACTTGGTCTTCCCGCATCGCCAGATAAAATGGGTAAATCATCAACTAAAAGCATAACGCGCGAACCAGCCCCAAAGCTGTAACCGCTACCGCCACGCATTTGTGCTTCACCATCCATAATGGTAAGCCCAGGTGTCTGCTCAAGTGCATCTTCTGCACTTGTAGAACCTCTGCTTTCGATAATGTCTGGTTTAATTACTACTACAGAAACGGTAAGATCTTCAATCTTTTGCTCAAACTTACCGGCTGAGACAACCACCGTTCCTTGCTGAATTGAAGCCATACCTAGCTGAACATTTAAGCTTGTTGTTTCCCCTTTCTTTACTGAAACACTAAGGGTCTGAGCGTCATATCCCATCGATGTAATGAGAACTTTTTGCTCTCCAACAGGGAGAATTAGGGAGAAATTGCCGTCAACATCGGTAGCCGCACCACGACCTTTATCCGCTTGCCAAACAACGCTGGCGCCAATAATTGTTTCGCCAGATGCCTTGTCTTTAATCGTTCCTTTTACGGTTCCAGTATCCTGCGCAACAGAAAACAGAACCAAGAGAGAGAGAATTGAGGTGGTAAATATTCTTTTCATGTAGGTAAATTCAGCAGTTTTAAGGCTAGTTTAGAATCGTGGCGAATATATCAATATTTGAATAGTTGGACAGAAGGGAACAGACACTATATCTAATCGCACTCAGCAAGGTGGATGGGATTGGGGATGCCAGGGTTAAAAAACTCGTGGCTTACTGCGGTGGGCCTAAGGAGGTTTTTGCTAAATCGAAATCTTTTTTGAATAAGATTCCGAACATTGGGAACGCCATTGCCAATGCCGTTCATTCTAGTAAGGTTCTTGGCCTAGCAGAAGCCGAACTTGAATTTGCAAGCAAGAATGGTGTAAAAGCCTTTTCTTTTTTGGATGATAATTATCCGCAGCGTTTGAAGCATTGCGATGACTCTCCGATTGTTCTTTACGCAAAAGGGAATGGAAGTATTAACCCGCCAAGAGCCATAAGTATCGTTGGAACGCGGAATGCTACACGTCAAGGAAAAGAACTTACGGAGTCTATTGTTAAAGAATTAGCCGAGGCAGATGTTACAATAGTTAGTGGATTGGCTTATGGAATTGATGTAGCAGCACACCGTGCGTGTCTAAAATTTGATGTACCTACAATAGGTTGCTTAGCACATGGCCTAGATAGAATTTACCCAAAAGTGCATGCCAATACAGCAAACGAGATGTTAGAAATGGGCGCGCTGATTACCGATTTCCCCATCGGCACTAATCCCGACAGAGAAAATTTTCCGAAGCGAAACAGAATTGTTGCTGGAATGACCGATGCAACCATAGTTGTGGAGGCAGGAATAAAAGGCGGTGCATTGATAACTGCCAACTTGGCTTTTGATTACGATAGAGACGTGTTTGCCATACCAGGACGCGTTGGAGATGAATATTCTGCTGGGTGCAATCGACTTATAATGAGCAATAAAGCAGCACTAATCACATCTGGAAAAGATGTTTTGAAAGCACTAGGCTGGGATGTGTCTGATGACAAAAAGAAACACCAGCTTCAAACTAAATTATTGATTGACCTAACCGAAGAACAGGAAAAGGTGGTTTCCGTACTGCGTGAAAAAAGCCACACAATTGACAGGTTGACCGTACTCTCTGGTTATCCGATGAGCAAAGTGGCATCCATTTTACTCGAACTAGAATTTGAAGGAATCGTCAGTAATCTTCCCGGAAAAGTTTACAAACTGAACTAGCGCAACGTTTCCAACGCTGCTTCTATCGTTTTATCGTTCTGGTTGATGATTGGATAAAACCCATTGCCATTCCATTTACTGCGTGCAACTAGCGCCTTCAGATTATTCAATACTTCCGCTTTTCCCTCAGTCGCATCTTCTACAGAAATATCCTTACCCTTAGCGAAATCAATTAAACTTTGATAATCATCTTTAGCAAAGAAAAAACGGTCTCTAAAATCGGTAGCAGAAGTAAACTTTTCCAGAGCAATCCTACTTTTAGATGAGTACTTCAATGCAAATTCACGAAGTACACCTGTGTTTATAAGCTGACGGTGAAACTCGGTGTAGCTGGTGGTGTCTAAAGGCACAAATACATCTGGAATAATGCCACCTCCACCGTAAACAACTTTTCCTCCTGGCGTTACAAAACGCTCTTTATCTTCTACCGAAATACTGTCGGCTTCATAAAGTTCTCCGTTTTCAATTCGGTCATAGAAATCTCCGTAATAATCTTCGTCCTTTCCGTAAGGTCGTTGAATGCAGCGCCCTGTTGGTGTGTAATATCTGGCAATGGTTAACCGAACTGCCGAACCATCGGCCAATTCAACTTGCTCTTGTACTAAACCTTTCCCGAAAGTTCTTCGGCCAACAATTGTCCCACGATCATTATCCTGAACGGCCCCCGAAACAATTTCTGATGCAGAAGCCGAGCCTTCATCTACTAGAATCACCAGCTTTCCGTTTTCAAAATTACCTTGGCGTGTGGCATAAGCACTGTCTTTCGGGCGGGCACGACCTTCTGTGTAAACAATCAGCTTACCATCAGCTAAAAACTCATCACAAATATTGATGGCTGCGTTCAGATATCCACCCGGATTTCCTCTCAAATCTAGAATGAGTGATTTCATTCCATCACCTTTCAACTTGTCTAGTTTTTCGGCAAATTCATCATAAGTAGTTGCGCCAAATCGGCTGATTTTGATGTAGCCAACTTCATCATCAATCATATAGCCCGTATCTACACTGTATATAGGAATCTTGTCTCGCTTAATGTTGAATAGGATCAACTTTTTCACACCTCGCCTAGCAATTTCCACCTTCACTTTTGTGCCGCGTTCTCCACGAAGCATAGAAATGACGTCTTTGTTTTTTATGCCGGTTCCTGCTATCAGGCTGTCTTCAATCGTTACAATTCTATCTCCCGAACGAATGCCTAATTTTTCTGATGGCCCACCGTTAATTGGCGCCACAACCACAATGGTATCGTCTATAATATTGAACTCAACTCCAATTCCATCAAAATTCCCATTGAGTTGTTCGTTGGAAGATTCTAGGTCTCGTGCTGGGATGTAAGACGAATGCGGATCTAGCTGTTCTAGCACCTTGATGATGGTCGATTCTGTAATGCCATCCAAATCTACCGTGTCAACGTATTCTTCTTGAACGTAATTGAGGAGATTGGTAATCTTTTTGGAGTTGACCGAAGAGGATTCGACAACCGAGCTTGGCAAATGTCCAACACCTAGAATTGAACCCAAATAAATCCCTCCTGCCATCACAATTGCCAGCACAATAGGGTAATAAATAAACAGTTTTAAGCGGTTGTCACTCATCTAATTTCACATTCTCAAGCTGCACTACTTCAACACCAGCTTCTTTTAAAAATTCTACGCCACTCATATCCTTATACCCATTAACGAAAACTAGTCGCTTTATTCCAGCCTGATGTACCAATTTGCTACAATCTTTGCAAGGTGAAAGCGTTAGGTATAACGTAGAATCTCGAGCGCTGTTCATTGAGCGAGCTACTTTCATAATGGCGTTGGTCTCGGCATGAAGCACATACCAATGCGTTTCCCCGTTATCGTTCTCGCAGCAATTGTCAAAACCTGATGGCGTTCCGTTGTAGCCATCGGCAATTATTTGTCCTTCTTTTACGATTATAGCTCCAACCTGTCTGCGGTTGCAATGCGACAATTTTGCCCATTCTAGCGCCATCCGTAAATATGCACGGTCGTAGCGGAGTTGCTTTTCAGCGTTTTCGTACTTAATAAATCCTTCTTGCATTGAGCTCGCGAAGCTAATGATGTTCTCATAAATAAAGTGGTTGAAAACCCGCCCTTGTATCCAATGGAAACCCGTAAAAACTGATTGTGTTGTTTTTAGTTTCTTTCCGCAGATTTCTAACACAATGAATGAAAAAGTTTGTAAAACATTCGTTAGGGACTGAATATTCCATTTCCGCAAATGGATGTGCATATACCGAAGGCTTAATCGTTAACCACGATTTTTCGAGTATCCATTTTATTATCGTCTAAGTAAGTGAGCATGTAAGTACCTGCGCTCAACTTGCTTAGGTCGATGGTCATTTGGTTTTGGATTTGACTTCCACGCCAAGCATCAACCGTTTTTCCTGAGATGGAAGTCAGTTGCATCATGGCTTTGTTTGATGGAAAATGGCTGTTCCTAAATTCAACCCGAATAGATTCTTTTGATGGATTTGGAAAAGCCAAAAACAAGCGTTCGGTTGGTTTATTGATAGCAGAACCCACGCCCATTGGGCTAGAAGAATGGTAAATAACGATACAACCCATTTCTTGCCCCATTTCGTCCATGGCGCAAAGCCGCATAGAGTCTGAGGCGAACACTTCCATAGTACCATAACTGTCTGAAAAGTTGTTGTTGTCAACTCCATTGCCGCCACCGTTCCAGAGAGAATCGATGGTTCCGTACGTATAACCAAGAAGGTCAATTACCGAATCGAGCGAATGGTTCAAGTACCCTTCATCTTCGGATGTTAAACCACTTGCGCTTAGTTCGGGCAAGCCAGCATTTGTGCCATCATCAACCATAGAACTGTGGCTGTCGCCCGAGATTACAATTATATCTTTCAGGTTATTCTGTTCCACAAAATCAAGCAACGCTTCCTGATCGGCCGGATAAGCATTCCAGAAATATGAAAGGTTAGATGCATAATCGATTAATGATGGGGACAGCACTTGTAGTTGCGTAGCGACCTCCCTAAACTGCGCAAATCGCTTGTTAAACATCACGCTGCTTCCTATAATTTTCCAGTCAGCAGTTGAGTTCAGTAAGCCATCCAAAAGCCATTGGCGTTGCCCTGCGCTCATAAGCGAGTGGTCTGGTCCGGGTTCAAAAGTATAGGTGTTTGTTTCCTGATGATAGACATATGGGTCATTCTGTGGGGTTGCTGAATTCCTTAAGTCCAGCATAAAGAATTCCATGTTTCCCATCTTAAAAGAATGATGAATTCCGATGGTTGTATCTACCGCCTCATATCCAGGGAAATGGTCGAAGTAGCCTTCTATTGCACCTGGAATTACGGCAGAATCGAATTCAATGGTTTGTAAATCATAGAAGAACGAATCGGGAGCTAGCTCAATAATTTCGATTTGAGGAAACGTATTTCCCTGATTTCCATTATGGCAATAAGCATCATCATATACATAGTCGATAGCCGTATTGTTAAGCACATACTGGCTCATGTTTGGGTCGTCATACCGGAACGAAAATGCATCTGCAATTCTGTCTGGGTATAGGTTGTAATCCCACCCATATGTGCTTGGAGCATAACGCCAATCGCCCAAGTGTACAAACAACATGGAGTTAAATGCTTTGATATGGCCGAAAAGTGGAAAGTTCTCAAAGTAGTTGCAAGACCCAACCACGATTTTGTAATGTCCCAAATTGCCTTCTTCTGGGAAAGAAGTAAACGAGTAAACCGAATCTTGTGCTTGACCGCCAATTAAATAACGGTAGTAGTATCTCCTAAATGACTCAAGACCGCTCACATCGGCAATTACCGTGTTGAATTTATTTGACCGCGTACTATCCGTAACCAAAAAAGACGTGCCGAAATTCTCCAGCGTGTCCAATTCAATATCGAACTCTGTTGGGATGTCTGTTCTAATATAAATCCGAGCAGACTCGGAAGTTACACCACCGACTACCGGACCTGAAGTAATTGATTGACTGAAAAGAATAACGGGTGATAGTAAAAACGATAGAAGAAATAGTTGTTTCAATTGATGTGCGAATTAGTCAATCAGAATCACGAAAAGTACGCAGCAAAACTTCAAACCATGTTTGGAAGTTTATAGATGTAGCCCACATTCCGTTTTCGGGCTATTATTCCATCGTCCATCCCTGTCTTTCCTTGGTACGGTGCAATGGGTACAGCCAATTGAAAAATATCCCTTGGAAATAAGCGGGTGAAACGGAAGGTGGTGTTCCTTAATCCATTCCTCTCTGCCATCACTCGCAATGTCAAGAAGTGGATAGAATTTGGTAATTGCCCCAGCATTCTCGAAAAAATCTAGGCTTGCCCGATGGTCACTTTGCCATTTCATTAATCCAGAAACCCAAACACGGTGATTGCCTTTCAAAACATCCAAGGGCTCAACCTTATTTATAGCACAACACCTATCGGGATCAGATTTCCATGTTTCCTGAGATGATGTAATCTCATGCTTCTCCGCGTCTGCTTTAACGCTTACCACGTTCAACTCATAAAGTTGAGTCAAGTATTCCTTGTAAATAAGGGTCTCTTTAAAGTGATATCCGGTATCAATAAAATGAATGACCTGATTTTTGTTTACATCCGAAAACACTTTTAGTAGCATGGCCGATGTAGCCGCAAATGAGGAAGTAAGCATGATTTATTTTTCATCGAACATCAAGTAAAGTTTTTCAACTCGTTGGTGCGGAGTCATTTTTCCAAATTCTGCACATACCTCGGTCAATTTGTTCTCAAAGTCTTTCTTCTCAGTCATAATAGCATTCATTATTCCCGCAAAGATACTAGAGCACCCATACACACTTTATATAGCCTAATTTCGCCAAATGTCACACTTATGGCGAGCCAAGCAATTAGCCAAATACCTTTCTAAGGCCAAAAACCGGCATGGTGTTCATTCGCCATTCGTATATGAATTGCTTGATAAAGTAGTTTACGATAAGACTGGGTTTTCGGAGTACAAGGCTGTTGAGACGATTCGGAAACAACTGCTTAGCAGAGTAGATGAAATTGAAATAACTGATTTGGGAGCGGGATCTACGGTCAATTCTTCCAATAGAAGAAAGGTTGCCGACATCGCTAAAAACTCAGCCAAAGGCGGAAAATGGGGCGAATTGCTTTTTCGCTTAGCGAGAAGATTTGAATCTGAAACAATGGTTGAGCTGGGAACCTCGCTTGGAATCGGGAGTTTGTATCAATCGCTAGGCAATCCGAATGGAAAACTGACCACGTTTGAGGGCTGCCCGAATACCGCAGAGATTGCCCAAGAACAATTTAATTCGGCAGAAGTAACTCCGTCAATTATCAAAGGAAACTTTGACGATACACTTCAGCCGTTTCTTGATTCAATTGAGAAACTTGATTGGGCTTTTATTGATGGCAATCATCAAGAAGAACCAACCATTCGGTATTTCGAGCAGTGCTTGGAAAAATGCCACAACGATTCCGTGCTTTTATTCGATGATATTTATTGGAGCAAAGGAATGGCTGCAGCTTGGGAGAACATCAAGGCGCATGAGCGCGTTAACGTAACGTTGGATTTCTTTCAGGTCGGAGTCGTTTTCCTTCGGAAGGAGCAACCAAAACAACATTTTGTCATTAGGTATTAAACCTAGGATTATCCTATTTCTTGAATCCGTAACTTTAAACCATGAGAAAGTTGGTCCTTAATATTCCCGACTCTGTCAATCTTGACGAGAAGGAACTGGTAATGACGTTGGCGTCTAAGTTATATGAGGAAGGAAAACTCTCACTCGGACAGGCAGCCGACTTGGTTGGTCTTTCTAAAAGGACATTTGCAGAACTTTTAGGAAAATACAACGTGTCGCTTTTCAACTATCCAGCTTCCGACCTTTCGAGAGATGTGAACAATGCTTAAAGTTGTTGTTTCTGATACGAGTTGTTTTATTGCGCTAACTAATATTGAGGAGTTACAGCTTCTGCATCAACTGTATGGTAAGATTATTACAACGTATGATGTGGTAGCTGAATTTGGTAAAGACTTACCAGATTGGATAGAAATTATCCCCCCAATAGATTTGCAGAAACAACGGATGCTTGAGTTTCATGTCGATAGAGGCGAAGCAAGTGCCATTGTTCTGGCATTGGAACAAAAAGCGGATTTAATTATTCTAGATGATTTTAAAGCTCGGAAATCCGCTGAGAGTCTTGGATTGGAGATTACGGGCACATTAGGTGTCATCATCAAGGCAAAGCAGAACGGGAAAATCGATTCCATCAAGCCAATCCTAGACAAATTACAATCAACCAATTTTCGCATATCTGATGAGCTGGTTTTGGAGGCTATTAGAATTGCTGGCGAATCATAAGGGTTTTGCAATCTTTAACTTAGCCGCCCAATGGAAATCAAAAACACTAACGCCAAAGACGTAATACGCACGGAACACATCGCCAAGGTGTATGTAATGGGAACGGAGGAAGTACACGCCTTGCGCGACATCACCGTTACCATCAAACAGGGCGAATATGTGGCATTGATGGGGCCTTCGGGCTCTGGGAAATCTACGCTTATGAATATGATTGGCTGTTTAGATACGCCTTCAAATGGGCAGTATTTTCTGGATGGGCAGGACGTGAGCCGTATGACTGATAATCAGTTAGCGGAGGTTCGTAACAAGAAAATTGGGTTCGTTTTTCAGACCTTCAATTTGCTTCCGCGTTCAACAGCTTTAGATAACGTGACTTTACCACTTATTTATGCTGGTTTCAGTAAGTCTGACCGCGCTGTACGTGGAGAAAAAGTGCTAAACCAAGTTGGTTTGGGAGACAGAATGACGCATCAACCGAACGAACTTTCAGGTGGTCAGCGACAGCGTGTTGCCATTGCAAGAGCCTTGGTCAACAACCCAGCGTTGATACTTGCGGATGAACCAACTGGAAACCTCGATTCAAAAACATCTGTTGAAATTATGGGGCTGTTTGAGGAAATCCACCGAAACGGAAACACCATTGTTGTGGTAACCCACGAAGAAGAGATTGCGCAGCATGCGCATCGAATTATTCGTTTAAAAGATGGACTAGTTGAAACGGATGAGGTGAACCAAAACATTCAAACTGTGTTGCAGTCGTCATGAAAGTATATACCAAAACAGGCGATGATGGCACAACCGGTTTGTTCGGAGGAGCACGTGTTCCAAAGCATCACATCCGAATAGAAAGTTACGGAACGGTAGATGAGTTGAACTCATACATCGGACTTGTACGCTTCCGAGATATTGACCCGTTTGCCAAAGATACATTGGCCGAAATCCAAGACCGCCTATTTACCATCGGTTCTATTTTGGCTTCAGACCCAAGCAAATCGAATCTCGTTGTTCCTGATTTGCACGAATCTGATATCGAATTTCTCGAAAAGGAGATTGACCGAATGAATGAGACGCTGCCTGAAATGCGTTCGTTTGTTCTTCCGGGAGGAAATGACACCATTAGTTTCTGCCACATTGGGCGGTGCGTATGCCGCAGAGCGGAGCGCTTAACGGTTCTACTCAACGAGAAAGAGCCGGTTTCTCCCCTTGTTATCAAATACCTCAACCGTTTATCAGATTATCTTTTTGTGCTGAGCCGAAAGATTACGCAGTATACCGAGGAAAAGGAAGTTCCCTGGAGACCGAGGGTATAGCAAAGACCTCTGAGGTTCTTGAACACAAAAAAGCCGAATTGGAATCCCAATTCGGCTTTTTTTATGACTTTGTAGTTCAAAACCTTGAAGGTTTGAGAAAGTTAATCCAACATCAATTTACTGATTGCCCAGCCTTGGCTTGTTTCCACTAAGATTAAGGCGCTGACCACAAGACGAAGAGACAAGTCAATTCGGTAGAAACGTAATCTATTTAGGTTCAAAAATGGATTAATGAAGACCTTAGAAACGTAATGTAAACGACCAGTTTTGAGGGCTGTTTAGAGAAGTAATAACCCACCACAAGGTTGTTGCAAAAACCTTGTTGAAACAAAGGCAACTTCCTTCTTTTGTGGTTAAACACGTTTGCCATGAAAAATCTGTTCAGCTTATTACTCTTTGTTGCTTTTAGTCAGTTAGTCTTTTCGCAATGCCTTCCGCCTAGCGGATCTGCGTATTTAGATGTAAATAATGTAAGCGCCCTGATGAATGTCGGAGGTGGTCTTTGGGGCGATTTATCGACCAATGTTGCCAGCTACGAAGTGCCTAAGGGTAGTGGGGTTCATTCGTTTTATAGAGGGGCTTTGTGGATTGGAGGCAAGGACGAAGCAAACGAACTTCATGTAGCAGCTGTTCGCTTTAGAGCACTTGGCTATGATTTTTGGCCTGGCCCCATCTCTAATAATGGCACTATTACACCAAATCAATGTGTTGATAATGACCGTATTTATAAGCTCAATCGTTGGGAAGTAGCTGAATTTCGCGAGCGTTTTAGTCAGGTTGGATATGTAATTCCTGCCGATATTTTGGAATGGCCGGCAAACGGTAACCCAAACAGCCTTGCTCATGCCGATGCGCCTTTCATTGATGTGAACAATGACGGTGTTTATAATGCGAATGATGGCGATTATCCAGCCTTTGCTTTTAACGAGCCAGTTGATAAGGATTTTCACCTCTTAGGAGACCAATGTCTTTGGTGGGTAGAGAATGATATAGGAGGACCTCATTCAGAAACAGGAGCGGCTGCATTGGGAGTAGAACTACAATACACGGCCTACGCCTTTGCTACATGCGACCCTTTGAATGACCAAACATTTTATCGTGTTAAGGTCATCAATAAAGGAGCACATAATTACCACGATACATATATTGGGTTGTGGGCCGATACAGACTTAGGTTTTGCTGAAGACGATTACGTGGGCTGTGAGGTTATGCGCAGTTTGGGTTATACATACAACGGTTTTGCGGTTGATGGAAATGGTGGCCCAATGCATTATGGAGCACACCCTCCAGCTGCTGGTATTGGTGTGTTGCAAGGCCCACTTGCCGTACCAAATGATGGTGTTGACAACGACCGAGATGGAACAATAGATGAGCCGGGAGAACGAAATATGATGTCACATTTTGTTTATCACAATAATGATCCAAGTAATCAGGGCGACCAGGTAACAGGCAGCGAATATTACAATTATATGCGCGGGATTTGGAGAAATGGTGTACCCATTTGCTATGGCGGCTCAGGTTTAACCCCCAATTGTACCAATTGTACGGTGGAGGCAGATTTCATGTTTCCGGGAACTTCCGATCCATTGGGATATGGAACAGGAGGCGTGCCGCAACCGCTATGGACCGAACAGACCGTGGGAAATTCACCACAGGACAGACGATTCATGCTTTCAATGGGGCCTTTCGATTTTGATATAGGTGAAACAGAGATAATTCATTACGGAGCACTTTGGGCCAGAGATACAATTGAAACTGACCCATTTGCTTCGGCTGAAAAACTTTTTGAAGTCAAAGATTTGTGTCAAGAAAAGTTTGATGGAAATTATGAGAATCTGGATTGCTGTCCGCCCGTGGCGGAAATACACCTTTCGCAGCCATTAGTAAATCGGTTCTTCTTTTCCTCCATAGAAGAAGGAGATGCCTATTTCTGGGATTTTGGCAATGGCCTAACTTCAAACGAACGATTCCCTCCAATGCAATTCTTTATCGACAACGATATTCACGAAGTCAGATTGGTGGTAACCAACAACTGTGGAAGCGACACTACTTACCTCGATGCAGGAACTATCTTTTTTGGGGTGGAAGAGCAGGAAAATCAAATTGCTGTGGAGGTGTTCCCTAACCCAGCAGACAGTGAAATAACCATCCAATCAGAAATCTCACAGATTCAATCTGTTTCTGTTTATAATGCAGTTGGCTCTTTGATTCAGCGTAGCGCAGTCCAGTCGTTAGGGGTTCAGCTAGATTTGAATATGTCGCAAGGGCTATATCTGTTGCATATTGAAACAGAAAGAGGGTTGGTTGTCAAAAAGCTTGTAGTTAAACAGTAGACAACGCTCCTCCTTCATTACCGTTTGAGATAATGCTGACTTAGCATTAACGCTACCTTGCCTCAAATTTGTGTCATGAAGAAACTTTTCACTGCCATTTTATCCCTTGTTTTATTTTGCTCGGGTGTTTTCGCTCAAGTTGTTGTCAACGAGTTTTCTGCTTCCAATCTGAATCAGTTTCAAGATAATTATCAGAATTTTGAAGATTGGGTTGAACTTTACAATACGTCAAATTCTACAGCCAACATTGGTGGGTTCTTCCTTTCTGATAATGAGAACAAACCGGATAAGTGGAAGATTCCAGCAGGAACAACAATCGCAGGAAACGGCTACATGGTTTTTTGGTGTGATGGACGAGATGAAGTTTCTGGCGGAGAATATCATACCAACTTCAAACTCACGCAAACGAAGGGAACAGAAGAAATTGTTTTTTCTAATCAGGATACCGTTGCTATTAATAATGTTTCGTTGGGGCTCACTCAATTGGGCCACGCTCATTGTAGAGATGTGAATGGAGGAACTTCTTGGGTTTTGGATGCAAGTCCAACGTCAGGATTTTCTAACGGTACTTCTGGTCATTTTGTTGGTTATGCTGAAAGACCAGAATTGAACATGACAGGCGGTTTTTATTCGGGTTCCATCGCTATTCAGATGACTAATTCCCCATCTAATGCTACAGTTCGTTACACTACAGACGGAACACTTCCAACTGCGAGTGATCCCGTTTTTTCAGGAATATTGTCAATCTCTTCAACGCAAGTTTTAAAGCTTCGCTCGTTTAGCAATAGCGCCAACATTCTCCCAAGTTTTGTAGCGTTTAACACGTACTTCATTGATGAGAGTTTTACACTTCCTGTTTTCTCGGTTGGAGCGGATGAAGTGATCGATTTAGCCAACGGAGATCAAGCTTTGCGCCCCCACGGAAGCGCGGAATACTTTAATGCTGCTGGAGATAGAACCACCACATCTTACGGAGAGCTTAATAGTCATGGGCAGGATTCATGGGTCAATTTTCAGCGTAGCTTAGATTGGATTTGCAGAGACGAGATGGGCTATTCTGCTGCATTTAAAGACACTATTTTCGATTACTACGACAGAGATGAATATCAGCGGCTGGTTTTAAGAGCCTCCGGAGACGATAATTATCCAGCAGATAACGTGCCAGCAGATCCGAATAACGTGCATGATGGCGGCTGCCACGTACGAGATGAATATGTGCACACCCTCGCCAAAAATGGCGGGATGAAGGTTGACGTGCGATCTGTGGAGCGCGCCATTATTTACCTCAACGGACAGTATTGGGGTGTTTACGCGCTTCGTGAGAAACCGAATGATCACGATTACACGGATTACAACTATGACCAAGACAAGTACGACCTTCAGTGGCTTTCAACGTGGGGTGGAACGGAAGCTGAATATGGCGGACAACAAGCATTTCAGGATTGGGGCGTGCTGCGCGACTTCATTCTTGACAACGATATGGCAATCCCAGCCAACTATCAGGTTGCAGATGAAGGATTGAACTTCAAAAGCCTCATCGATTATATGTCTACCAACCTAAATGTGGTAGCAAGCGATTGGCTTAACTACAACACCGCTTGGTGGCGCGGAACCAACCCAGATGGAACCCACAAAGGTTGGGGGTATATGATATGGGATTTGGATGCAACGTTTGATTACTACATCAACTACAGCGGTGTGCCCAATACAGACCCAGATGCAGAGCCTTGCGATATAGATGTCATTGCTGAGTTCTTGGATGATTGGGGTTGGTGGGACGGAGAAGACCAAGGAAAACACGAGCAGATATTCCTCAAGCTGTTGGATGAAAACCCAGACTTTGAACAACTTTATTATTCGCGCTACGCGGATCACATGAATACGATTTTCTCTTGCGATAACATGCTCTTCACCTTTGATAGTATGATAACGACCATTGCTCCCGAAATGCCACGTCACATTCAGCGGTGGGGAGGCACAATGAACGAATGGGAAGGAAACGTTGAGGAGATGCGCGCTTTTATTGAAGCACGCTGCGCCAATCTAGAGGTTGGAATGGTTGATTGCTACGATATTACCGGCCCGTTTGAACTTACAGTAATGGCTGAGCCACCCAACGTAGGCGATGTAAAACTCAATACCCTTTGGCACGAAGAATTGCCTTGGACCGGCTCTTATTTCGGCAACATGGATAACCTGCTGGAAGCGCGGGTTTCAAACCCGAATGTGGTTGCCGAATTCTCGCATTGGGAGTCTACTTCAGGCAATGTCATTTTTCCACACCAAGATAGCATTATGGCATCGGTAGAAATTGCTGGGATTGACACGATAGTGGCGGTCTTTGAGGTGGATTACACAACTATTCAAGAACCGGTTGAAAACGTTGTATTCAAAGCTTATCCTGTACCTACATCAGATAATTTGAATATTAGTTTAATCTTCCCAGAAACACAGCAATTTGATATTGCCATTTACACAGTGCAAGGAAAAGAAGTGTATCGCCAAACGTATCATCAGCAAGCATTGCAAAGTACCATTGACACACGCAATCTGGCGCGCGGATTGTATGTGTTATCGCTAGAAGGTGAGGAGGGAAGGAAGCAGATTAAAGTACCGTTGGTTGATTAGCGCGTGCTATTCAAAATAGCATCTACTTGTCTCAAGTAATTCCGCTTCTTTTTTCCCGGAGCAAAGACAAAACCATGAACGTAAAACACGGTTTTCTCGGTTGGGTCTAAGAACGCATAGCTTACAAATGGCCCACCCATTAAAGCCCGCTCTATGTGCCAAAGCCCTGTGAGTTTGGAGGCGTATTTTCCCGAAATGGAAGTTTCTTTCAGCCGTGGAGGATACTCCATAAATGTGCTCATATACGTGGTTTCATCTGGTCCAAGAATATATTTCTTCGAGAAACTATCCATTACCTCAGTCATGCCATCGGCACTGAATGTACTCTCCTTAGTATACGGCTCAGAATAAACCAAAATGCTTTGGGTTACATCCTTTGTTTCATACCTAATCCAAGCAAAATTCTCTTCCTCTCTTACAAGGTTATATCCTTTAGGAATACACATTCTGAGGCCAAACTTTACTTCCACAGCTTTCGTCACTTCTGTATTCAATTGCGCTTTGTAACTTTTTAGGATTCGCTCTTCTTCCTTGTTCAGAACATGACCAATAATTTTAGAGGCATTGGCTGCAAAAACCTCTATGAACTCTTTTGCAGTTGGAGCGGAGATTTCCACAACAACCTGAGGCGTTGCCCAAACATTCGTTTTTAATTGGATGGATTTAGCGTGCCCTTCGCCAATAGTTGCGTACACAACATTCCTGTGTGTCTTAAAAACACTGGTAAACGCAGCGCTTTTGATATGAACCACATTAAACATAGGTTCTGGTTGTGGTAAGCCATAAACATGCTGCGAAAGCACATTGAAAACCGTATCGCCCGCTACGCTTTTCCAGTTGGCATCGTCCATTACAACTACCAGCTCTCCGGCCTTTCCTGTAATTCCTGGAAGTGGCATTTGTGGAGCTTCACAAGCAGTAAAAACTAGGAGTAGAATGGGGACGAGGTAGCGCATATCAGCCAATTTTGAGTTTGGATCCAATTTTTAACCTATAATGATTTGAAATATTGTTCAATTCTTTGAGCTTATCAACCGAAATTCCATTCTTTTTGGCAATATCCCAGAGCGTATCACCGTCTTGTACAGTATGGTAGCGAGCATTTTCATCTGATGCGGTAACCGTTGTTTTGGAACTGCTTGACGGTTCAGTTGCAACTTGAGAATACACAACCAAGTCTTGTCCAATCCGAATAAGGTTTCCCCGGATTCCGTTCCAATCGCGGAGGTCTGAAACAGGGCAGCGGTAACGTGCGGCAATGCCGCTAAGAGTTTCCCCACTTCGCACAATATGAACGTTCCGCTGATCCCTCATAATCTCGTCCTGTTTGGTGTAAGCATCGTTCACAACTTCTTTACCCAAATCGTAGATGGATTCTTGATGGGTAAGGAAGATTCCAATCTTCTCTTTGGGTAGCGTCAGAGCGAGTCCGTCTTTGGTCTCGGGAAGAATGTCTTGTCTGAATGTTGGGTTTAGAAATTGAACTTGCGCGTAAGGAATTTCAAGCACTGATGCCAGCGTTTTGAGGTTGGTTTGTTTGCTAATGACCACCGTATCTAATTCGTAGCTGAAGAAAGTTGGTTTAACTGGATAAACGTTATTCTCCGAAGCGTAATTCATAGCATAATTCACGGCAAAGAATGCCGGAACGTAGCCTTGTGTCTCTGTTCTTAGGAATGGACGAATTTCCCAATAATCGCGCTTGCCTCCAGCCCTTCTTATGGCTTTCAGTAAGTTTCCCGGGCCACCGTTGTAGGCTGCTAAAACAAGCTGCCAATCTCCAAACATATCGTACAAATAGCGGAAGTATTCGCAAGCTGCTACGGTTGATTTGTAAGGGTCGCTTCTATCATCTAAATAAGATGTTGAGTTTAAATCGTAGATTTTCCCTGTTCTGTACATGAATTGCCACAGACCTGTTGCGCCTGAACGTGAACGGGCTGTGGGGTTTAGAGCAGACTCAACAATTGCCAGATGTTTTAATTCAAGTGGTAGGTTGTATCTGTCTAACGTTTCTTCAAATAGCGGATAATACAATTCGGCTAGCCCAAGCATACGGCCAACTTTTGCTCGGTTCTTAACTAAGTATGCATTAATGTATGCCTTAACTGGCTCGTTGTAAACAAAGCTGAAAGGACTAGCTGCATCCATTTCCTTAAACGCCTCTATATAATGTACATCGTCATAAACTGGAATGCGGCCTTTTTCCCATTTGCTGGTGTTGAGCAATGCCGTGTCTTCGGTAAATTCGCTCGAAAGAAAGAAATTGGAGATAGCCATGCTATCTAAAGCGGCCAAAATGGGGTCGTCTGCTAAAAGTTTAAACTCAGTTGTGTCGGAGATTTGGCTAAATCCTTGAAAGCTACCCGTCATCAGCAACAGCACGAAAACCCCTTTCCACATCATAATTTCTCTTTCTATGTGCATGTAACGTAACATTTAGTCGCAAAATTATTCAACGTGCAAAGGAATTAAGCCACCACGGTAAGAAGCTATTAACTATTTGTTTTGGATTACTCGGGCTTTCTCGCCAGCAATCGGTCTACCCTAATTAGGGTATAAGTGATTTGGGCTGCTTTATAGCGCAACATTTGTACGTACTTTTGATTTCTGTTTAGAATCATTCTTAATAACGTGACGGCAAAAGATTTAATACCAGGACAGCAAGCAATTGTATCATCTTTCTCAGATGAACGGTTAGCAAGCTATTTTGCCGAAAGAGGCGTGGTGGCTGGTGAGCGACTTAGCGTTGAGCGTGTGGCTCCCATGGGATGCCCTATTGCCATCCGTGTTTCTGATCATGTCCTTTGCCTCAGAAAGGCAGAGGCTTCAACAATTCTTGTTTTCCCAGAGGTTATCTAAATAACCGCTAAGCTTTACGGATGAAGGAAAGAAAAGAGACTCTGAAAGTCGCTTTAATTGGCAACCCAAACTGTGGCAAAACATCTCTTTTCAATCAACTTACGGGACTTCATCAAAAAGTCGGCAATTTTCCAGGGATAACGGTCGAGAAAAAGTCTGGCCAGTTCACATCAGGAGACCGTAAGATTAACCTTGTAGATTTTCCAGGAACATACAGTTTACAACCTAGATCTATGGATGAGGAGGTTGTGGCAAAAGCACTTCTAGACACCAATAATTCTGACCATCCAGATTTAGTTTTGATTGTCGTTGATGCTTCACATTTGAAGACAAGTTTGTACTTGGCTTTGCAGGTATTGGAGCAAAAAATCCCAGCCATTTTGGTGTTAAATATGGCCGATCAGTTGTCTCGGTTGTCATCTAAACTTGACCTTTCCATTCTGTCAGAAACCTTGAACGTTCCGGTGGTAAAAACCAATGCACGCGATGGAAAAGGCGTAAATGAATTAAAAGAAGCGATTGCCGCGAATACACTAAATGCGCCAACTGTTACTTGGGATTCCAAAATTGAAAAGCACCGCATTATAAAAGGCATTCTTGAAAAAGCAAATGGCCACGGAGCCGTCTCTGTGCATCAGTTAACCAAGAAACTGGATGATGTTTTAACCCATCGCATTTTTGGTGTGGTATTTTTTATCACGCTGCTTGGTCTCATGTTCCAAGGGATTTATTCGTGGTCGGCTTACCCGATGGAGCTTATTGAAACCCTATTCAGTCAAGGTGCTATTTTCTTATTAGATGTATTACCCGATTCATTTTTCACGCGCCTTTTTGTGGAAGGCATTTGGGCCGGGTTGGGTGGCGTAGTCATTTTTATACCGCAAATTGCTTTTCTGTTTTTGTTTGTTGCCCTGTTAGAAGAAACGGGTTACATGGCGCGCGTTAGTTTTATTGCCGATGGTTGGTTACGGAAATTTGGTTTGCAAGGGAGATCCATTGTACCGCTAATTGGCGGTGTGGCGTGTGCAGTTCCGGCCATTCTTGCTGCCCGAACAATCTCAAATCAGAAGGAGCGAATACTAACTATTATGGTAACGCCATTTATGGCCTGTGCCGCTCGGCTGCCTGTTTATGCGCTACTTATTGCTTTGGTTATTCCGGTAGGATTTCAAGGATTAGCATTGCTTTTTATGTACCTGCTCGGAATTGTGGCTGCTTTGGGCGCTGCCATTGTGCTTAATAAAACGATAAAATCAACAGAGGGAAGCCATTTTATGATGGAGCTGCCCGATTACAAGGTGCCAAAACTTTCAAATGTTCTGATAGAAATAACTCGCAAGGTGACGCAATTCGTGACTAGTGCGGGAAAAATAATTGTGGTGGTTTCCATATTTCTTTGGCTTGGTGCATCGTATGGCCCAACCGATAGATTTGAAGCAATTGAAGCCAAATACGCACAAATTGATAACGAAGATGCCGAACAACAGAAAAATGCCGAACTGCTCGAAAACTCCTATATCGGCATTCTCGGAAAATCAATCACTCCAGTAATTGAGCCTTTGGGATACGATTGGAAAATTGGAATTGCACTCATTACATCATTCGCTGCGCGAGAGGTTTTTGTAGGAACTATGGCAACCATTTACAGCGTTGGTTCTTCTGATGAGGATGTTTCTTCGGTTAGAGAAAAGATGCAAGCGCAGGTAAATCCGCAAACAGGAAAACCACTTTATGATCTTCCTTTCGGCCTTTCGTTGATGGTTTTTTATGCTTTCGCGATGCAATGCATGAGCACACTTGCGGTGGTAAAAACCGAAACGGGAACTTGGAAATGGCCCATGATACAGTTTGTAATGATGACGGGTTTGGCATACATTTCTAGCCTTGCGGTTTACAATTTAGCGGCTTTACTTTAGCGGATGAACCGCGAAGAGCGAATCCGGAATGCAATCAGACCATTTGTTCCCCAGGGAGCAGAAGTGCCGTTGGCAGAAAAAATTGTCAGACACCGTTGCCATCTAACCATTACGCGCGATAGGAAAACCAAAGCGGGAGATTACCGCCATCCGTACGGGAAAAACGGCCATCGTATTTCAGTAAACGGAAGTTTGAATCAGTACGCTTTTCTGATAACACTTGTGCATGAAATGGCGCATTTAGTCAATTGGGAGAGGCATGGTCGGAAGGTAAACCCGCATGGGAATGAATGGAAAATGGCGTTTCAGGAGGAAATGTTGCCGTATTTAAGAGATGCTATTTTCCCTGATGAGCTTCTCAACCAGCTGCGGATTCACATGAAAAAACCGAAATCTGCAACGGTTCGAGACTTGGAATTGATGCGTTTGCTGCGCAATTATGACGAGCCATCGGGCAAGGTGCTATTGGAAGATATTCCTGAAAACGAGGAGTTTCAATTGGGAAATAAGCGTTTTATCAAAAAAGAAAAGCTGCGCAAACGATACCGTTGCGAGTTGGTTGGAACAGGAAAGGTTTATTTGGTAAGTGCTATTGCGGAGGTAGAGATTTAAGGTTTTGCGCTACACCTGCTTCGGGCTTGCGTGAAGGATGGAACCGGCATCCTTTTCTGACCCTTCGAGGGCCTCAGGGCAGGGGAAGAAAAGATAAAGCGGACAGCCTGATCCCGCGCTTATTGAGTTCGATTTGGCATCAATTACATGATGCGGGGACACGCCCAAATAACTATCTAAAAATCAATGGTTAAGATGCATTGCAACATTGATTGATTTAATTACTTTTGCAGCCCTCGTTCTGAAACATGAAAAAGTCTAGTGCATTCATAGTCCAATTCTCAGGATTGGCGATTGGAAAACACAACTTTGAATTTGTTGTTGACGATACGTTCTTTGAAGAACTCGATTATTCTCCGATAGAAAAGGGAGAGGTTAATGTGAAAATTGTGCTGGACAAGAAGTCTATCATGATGATTCTTGACTTTGAACTAGACGGTTGGGTTGCTGCAAACTGTGATAGATGTACAGTTGAATTTAGGCAACCTTTTAAGGGAGGACATCAGTTGTACGTGAAATTTGGTGATGAATATGATGAACTGGACGAAAACCTTTTGGTTATTCCGCGTGAATCATACGAACTAGATGTATCGCAACTGATTTATGAGTTTATACAACTGAACGTTCCGTTGAGGAAGATTCCGTGCGAAGCGAATGATGACACAAGCTTGTGTAATCAGGAAACTTTGAAGGTTTTGGAAGCTTCTGAGATAGGCGAGAAGAGTAACAACCCTTTATGGGCTGAATTGAATAAGATTAAAGATCAACTGAAAGATTAACGTACTAAGTAGAATATAATGGCGCATCCTAAACGAAAGATATCCAAGCAGCGTAGAGACAAAAGACGTACTCACTATAAGACTGAGGCTCCTACAATTGCTCTATGCCCTACTACTGGCGAACCGCATCTCTACCACCGTGCTCATTGGTACGAAGGCAAACTTTACTACAAGGGAAAGGTGGTAATGGAAAAGGCTTAGCACATTCCGAAGTTCGGATTTGTGAAAGAAAGGATTGCGGCTAACTTAGCCGCAATTTTTGTTTAGAGACTATTTAGAAATAGTCTTAAAATGAGGACGGAAAAAGCAACGGAATGACGAAGACCAGAGCGGCCATTACAGGAATCAATACTTGGGTTCCAGACTACAAACTCACCAATGCTGAGCTTGCAACGATGGTTGACACCAACGATGAATGGATTCAATCTCGCACAGGTGTTAAAGAGCGAAGAATTCTGAAAGGGAAGGACATGGGAATCTCCAAAATGGCGACTCCCGCAGTGAAAGGTCTTCTCGAAAAAACCAATACAAAACCAGAGGATATTGATTTGGTTATCTGCGCAACGGTTACGCCCGATATGCAGTTTCCAGCAACAGCAAATATTATTTCTGATGAATGCGGAATGGTGAACGCTTTCAGCTACGACCTCAACGCTGCTTGCTCTGGTTTTATCTATGCACTTACCACGGCCTCTATGTTTATTGAAAGTGGACGCTACAAGAAGATTGTGGTAATTGGTGCCGATAAAATGTCCTCGATTATTGATTATACAGACCGGTCTACGTGCATCATTTTTGGTGATGCTGCTGGAGCCGTTCTTATGGAGCCAAGCACTGATGGAAATGGTCTCATAGACCATCAGTTACATACGGATGGTGCTGGTGTTGTTCATCTTCATCAGAAAGCTGGTGGTTCTGCAAGACCAGCTTCACACGAAACAATTGATGCCGGAGAGCATTATGTGTATCAAGAAGGAGCGGCTGTTTTCAAGTTTGCCGTTACAAAAATGGCGGATGTCTCAGAAGAAGTTATGAAACGTAATAATCTGACTGCATACGACATTGCTTACCTCGTTCCGCACCAAGCCAACAAGCGAATTATTGATGCAACGGCTTCAAGAATTGGACTTGATGAGAAGAAAGTTATGCTTAATATAATGAAGTACGGTAATACCACCAACGGAACTATTCCATTGTGTCTACACGAATGGGAAACGAAGCTGAAGAAAGGTGACAACTTGATTATCAGCGCTTTCGGAGGTGGATTTACTTGGGGCGCATTGTACTTAAAATGGGCGTACGACACGCCAGAATAACTGAGAGAACAGCCCTCAGAAATTTATACATTTGAAACTCAATTAAGGGAAACAAAATGGATATCAAAGAGATCCAAGAACTGATAAAATTTGTGTCCAAATCGGGCATAAGCGAAGTAGAAATTGAGTCTAAAGGATTCAAAATCAACATCAAAACGCCACCTTATAAGCGTGGTGGTCAGCCAGAAGTTCAAATTGTACAAGCTGCTCCGGTGGTTGGGCAACCAGTGGTAGCCGCACCAGTAGCTGCTCCTCAACCTGTTGCAGAGGCAACTCCAGCAAAAGCGGAAGCAGCGGAAGACAACGGAAACTATGAGGAAGTAAAATCTCCAATGATTGGAACTTTTTACCGCTCATCATCTCCAGATAAAGACCCTTTTGTAAGCGTGGGGGATGAAGTGAAGAAAGGGGATGTTATCTGTATTATTGAAGCCATGAAGCTTTTTAACGAGATTGAAGCTGAGATAAGCGGAAAAATCGTAAAAGTTTTGGCTGATGATACTACACCTGTTGAGTACGATCAACCGCTGTTCTTAATTGAACCGCATTAAGTTTAACGCAACTCATTTTTCGTGTTTAAGAAAATTCTCATAGCCAACAGAGGCGAAATTGCTTTGCGCGTCATTCGTACGTGCAAGGAAATGAATATCAAAACGGTTGCGGTTTATTCCACGGCCGATAAGGATAGTCTGCATGTTCGTTTTGCAGACGAAGCAGTGTGTATTGGGCCTCCGCCTAGTGCGCAGAGCTACCTGAACATACCTAGTATTATTTCAGCTGCAGAGATTACCAACGCTGATGCTATCCATCCAGGATATGGTTTCCTTTCTGAAAACGCCAATTTCTCAAAGATTTGTGGTGAACACGGCATCAAGTTCATCGGAGCCTCACCAGAAATGATTGAGGGAATGGGAGACAAGGCTTCGGCCAAAGCCACCATGCTTAAGGCTGGTGTTCCGTGTATTCCTGGATCAGAAGGCTTGTTGAAAGACTTGGCTGACGCCAAGAAAACCGCTAAAAAGGTTAAGTATCCCGTAATGATAAAAGCTACTGCCGGAGGCGGTGGTAAAGGGATGCGCGTGGTTTGGAGCGAGGAGGAAATGGAAGAACACTGGGATTCCGCCAGAAAAGAGGCTGCATTCTCGTTCGGAAATGACGGGATGTACATGGAGAAATTCGTGGAAGATCCGCGACATATTGAGATTCAGGTTGTTGGAGATCAGTTTGGAAATTACTGTCACCTCTCCGAGCGTGATTGCTCTATTCAAAGACGCCATCAGAAATTGATGGAAGAAACGCCTTCTCCGTTTATGACGGATGAATTACGCGACCGAATGGGCGAAGCTGCTCTGAAAGCTGCTGCTGCTGTGAACTATGAAGGTGCAGGAACGGTTGAGTTTCTCGTTGACAAGAACCGTGATTTCTATTTCATGGAGATGAACACACGGATTCAAGTTGAGCACCCGATTACAGAGGAAGTTGTGAATTACGATCTCATTTGGGAACAGATTAAAGTTGCTGCTGGCATCCCCGTTTCGGGCAAGAACTACTTCCCTCTGATGCACGCCATTGAGTGCCGCATCAATGCAGAGGACCCAGAACACAATTTCCGTCCAAGCCCGGGTTGCATTACAACGTTACACACGCCTGGTGGTCATGGAATTCGTGTAGACTCGCACATCTATGCTGGTTATTGCATTCCACCGAACTACGATTCGATGGTTGGCAAACTGATTACCGTTGCTCAAACACGCGAAGAGGCGATTGCCAAAATGCGCAGAGCGCTAGACGAATACGTTATTGAGGGAATCAAAACCACCATCCCTTTCCACCGTAAACTGATGGATGATCCTGATTTTATCAAAGGGAACTACACCACCAAGTTTATGGAGACGTTTGAGTATTGAGTTTTTGCTCTAACGGCACGTGAAAGACTAAACGCGCACAAGCGGAGAGATAGGTTATTTCAATTTCTTAGAATCCATCCGATTCGGCCAAAGCAAGAGTATTGTAACATGAGCTTCATCAAAGTCGTAGAAAATGGTCGTTTGTCGAGCCAACTGATACTCTCTTGCTCCCTTTTTTCTTTCCGATAGTTTGTGCAGACCAGGTTGTTCTTTAATTGTCTTTATCGCTTCTTCCAACATTCGGAAAAACTTTCTGACTTCCTTTTCACTCCACTTGGTTTCTAGGTAATCAATAATGGTGTCAAGCTGTTGCACGGCTTCCCGTGTCCAACGGATTTCTAGAGCCATTTGTCGTACTTGGTACGAACTTGATCGTGTGGAATCACTCTGCCTGCGGCCTTGTCTGCCATCGCTCGTTCATAAGCCTGCTCGAATTCCTCTTCGCTCAGTTGCGGCCTACGATAAATCAGTAGTTGCTTGAATGCTTCAATCAGGTGCGGATCTTTGACCTGCTTCAGTTCGGCCACAATCCAGTTGATATCTGTCTGTAAATCCATACTTACAAAAATACGTTTCATTTCGATGGCTTGCATCAACGGCACGCGTTACGCGAAGAGCTAAACGCACGCTCGGCATGGGGTAAAAATCACCACCTTCGCCAAGCCGCATCACGTTATAAGTCATTTTAAAAGACCTATTACCAGAAAAAATGACAGACGATAATAAGAAAGAGACCTCTCTAATCCCTATTGGCTCAACTAGCTTAGTTAGGGCAGGTAATGCTATTGATATTACCAATAAATTATTAGCAGAGATTGACCGTGAAAAAACCTCCGTAGCAAAACAACTAAAGGGGCAATTAAAATGGAAGTTCAAAACAGAAGGCTTTGTTCTTTCTTCCCCTGCAATAATGGATGGTGTGGTTTATTTTGGAAGTAACGATGAATATTTATACGCAGTAGATAGCCTGTCGGGCCAGTTAAAATGGAAGTTCAAAACAGAAAGCTATGCTCAATCTTCCCCTGCAATAATGGATGCTGTGGTTTATTTTGGAAGTAATGATGAAAATTTATACGCAGTAGATAGTCAGTCGGGACAATTAAAATGGAAGTTCAAAACAGAAGGCAGGGTTAATTCCCCTGCAATAATGGATGGGGTGGTTTATTTTGGAAGTGGGGATAAATATTTGTACGCAGTAGATAGCCAGTCGGGACAATTAAAATGGAAGTTCGAAACAGAAGGCTGTGCTTGGTTTTCCCCTGCAATAATGGATGGTGTGGTTTATTTTGGAAGTGTTGATGAATATTTATACGCAGTAGATAGTCAGTCAGGACAATTAAAATGGAAGTTCAAAACAGAAGGCAGTACTGATTCTTCTCCTGTAATTATGGCTGGAGTGGTTTATTTTGGAAGTTGGTATCCAGATGGAAATTTATACGCAGTAGATAGTCAGTCGGGACACTTAAAATGGAAGTTCAAAACAGGAGGAAATGTTTATTCTTCCCCTGCAATAAAGGATGGTGTGGTTTATGTTGGAAGTTATGATAAAAATTTATACGCAGTAGATAGTCAGTCGGGACAATTAAAATGGAAGTTCAAAACAGAAGGTCCTGTTCGCTCTTCCCCTGCGATAATGGATGGAGTGGTTTATTTTGGAAGTGAGGATGGCTATTTATACGCAGTAGATAGGCGGTCGGGACATTTAAAATGGAAGTTCAAAACAGAAGGCGATGTTCCTACTTCTCCTGCAATAATGGATGGTGTGGTTTATTTTGGAAGTAGTGATGGAAATTTATACGCAGTAGAATAAAGTAAAAAAATGAAATTTTTGCTATGAATGATTCAAAAGTGATGCCCGACCTTTCCAAAGTGATTAAACGCCTTGAGTTAATCAAAGGATTAATCTCATTGGAGGAAGAAGATGAGATTGCAACTCACGTAGAAAAGCTTAAAGCCTTCGAAACCTCCGCTGAATTAACGGTTATACTTGACTCGTTGGATTCGCGCAAATGGGTAGATGCCATTGAGCAAATGGAAGCTTTCATTAAAAACCTATCCAGCATTGACCGTTTTATTGACCCCAAGGTTGCTGCAATCAAATTGGAAGTCAAGAATCTTGAAAACTCTGTCGGTTCTCTGCAAAGCGAAATAGCTGAAACTGAAAAGACCATCAATCAATTCCTGTTGGCTCATAACCAACATTTAGGGCCTGTAATCATCAAGATTCTTGAACTAAAGAAGGAGCGATTGAAGTCGTTAGCTGACGACCAAGAGAGCAATGCCAAATGGGAAGAGGCAAAACAGGAGTATGAAGATTATCAGAATCAGATGGACGATGCTGCCGCGCAAGATGTTGCGGTGCTAAACGAGGAACAAAAGGCCGAACTAAAAACGCTTTACAAGAAAGCAGCTATGATGTGCCATCCTGATAAGGTCAGTGATGAATTACGGGAGATGGCGGAGCAGATTTTCAAAGAGTTGAATGCGGCAAACCAAAAGAATGACCTAAATCGAGTTCGGGAAATCCATGACGACCTGTTGAAACAGAAATTCCAATCACGTTCTGATACGGTGAATGAATATGACCAATTGCTGATTGTACGAACCTCCTTGTTAAGTAAACAGAAAGCATTGCTTGCTGAACTGCGGAGCATGAAGGAAACGGATACGTATCAGACCATTACAGGCATTGAAGATTGGGAAGAATATTTCCAAAGCACCAAAGAAGTGCTTGAAGAGCAGTTGAACGGCCTTTTAACCCAAACATCCGAAGGATGAGCAATTCAGATAAGAACGATAATTCACTCATACATGTTGGCTCCACTGGGTTGGCGAAAGTGAATAATGCGCTTCGTATTACCGAAAACTTGCTCCAAACAATCGATTCTGTTGTTATTGGAGAACAGGAATGGATGACCCGAAACTTGAATGTTTCCAGATTCAGGAATGGAGATCTAATTCCTGAGGTTCGGGATGATGACGAATGGGCAAAGGCAGGAAAAGAAGGTAGACCTGCCTGGTGCTATTATGATAATGACCCTGAAAACGGAAAAACTTATGGTAAGCTTTACAATTGGTATGCTGTTAATGATTCGAGAGGATTAGCGCCAAAAGAATGGAGAGTTCCAAATGAATCAGATTGGGAATTGCTTATCTCTTATTTGGGAGGGAAGGAACTTACTGGTGGCAAATTAAAAATAACTGGAACAGAATTTTGGGGAACTGGTTTTTGTAGTTATAGAGAAAATTTAGCTAACAATTGTACTGGGTTTTCAGCTTTGCCAAATGGATTTAGATTTAAAAATGGCCCATTTGATTCAATCGGGGAGCTTAGTTGGATTTGGTCTGAATCTGATTATGCTGATGTGTATGTCGCAAAGAATAATAATGAATACATTAATGTTGTGCAATTCAGCAAATCGGATGGCTATGCAGTCAGATGTTTGCGGCCTAAATCGCTTGAATTAAATACATGAGCGAGTTTAAAAATCACAATTTCGCTTTAATTCCCACTGGTATTCGTGGCTTGGAAAGAATCACAAATTCTTTAAAGATTACGGACAAACTTCTCAGCGAACGTGAAATCGAGTCCGTCATTATTGGAGAACAAGAATGGATGTTGAAAAACCTCGATGTAAGCAGGTTCCGAAACGGAGACCCTATTCCTGAGGCGCAAGATGATGAAGAATGGGAAAGAGCAGGGAAAGATGGAAGACCTGCTTGGTGCTATTATGACAATGACCCTGAAAGCGGAAAGGTTTATGGGAAGCTTTACAATTGGTATGCGGTGAATGACCCACGAGGTTTGGCTCCCAACAAATGGCGAATTCCGAACAATGAAGACTTCGAAGCTTTAGTGTTTTTTTTAGGTGGATGGGAATTCGCAGGTCAAAAGCTTAAATCAGATGTTGAGCCACCCCCGATTCCATCACTTACGTCAATACCTCAAATTAAGAGAAAGCCGACAAGTTCTCAAGCAACCTTGAGAATATTTGAAGTTCAGGAGAAACTAAATAGGATTCTTGAGAAAAAATGGGAAAAAAGAAGACAGTTTAGAAAAGGAACGAACGAAAGCGGTTTTCTTGGAAGATTGGCAGGTTTTAGGCATTCGATTCCCACTCATGACACTTGGCTATCTTCAGGAATTGAGGATTGTAGCTTCTTTTGGAGTGATTCTAACGGACCAGATGATGAGGCTTGGGTTCTTTTGATTGGTAGTACCTGCGATGATGCTGGCACTTCGACAGGTTCAAAATCTTGGGGTTTTTCGGTTCGTTGTATAAGCGAGGATTAGGATGAAAAAGGATGAATCAGGTATAGTTGTAACGGGCGCAGGTGGTCTTCAGCAGATTGCAAATTCTTTAAAGATTACGGACAAACTTCTCAGCGAACGTAAAATCGAGTCCGTCATTATCGGAGAACAGGAATGGATGACCCGAAATTTGAATGTTTCCAGATTTAAAAATGGAGATACAATTCCTGAAATAACAGATCCTGAAGAATGGGCAACAGCAGGGCGAGAAGGTAAACCAGCTTGGTGCTACTATGATAATGACCCTGAAAATGGAAAGGTATACGGGAAACTTTATAATTGGTATGCTGTGAATGATGATAGAGGATTGGCTCCAGATGGGTGGCGGATACCAAAACACGAAGATTGGAAAACTTTACTTCAACAATTAATGAATATGGAGTCAACTGTTGTTGAACAAGAAATACCTCAAGGTGTAGATTGGAGAGCAACAGACTGGGGAGCCGTGTCTAATCCAGAAACGCTTAACGATTTTGGCTTTTCCTATATGCTCGGTGGGTCGATAAATTATGAAGGGGAATTTCATGGCTTTAAAGAGTCTGAATTTTGGTGGACTGCAACCGACTTTGACAGCAATGATGCAAGAATATGGTTATTGGATATCGACTTGGTCCCTGACCTCGCGTGGTTCCCTTGTTCCAAAAGAAATGGATCTTCTATTCGTTGTGTCAAAGAATCAACCAACTAATTCCGCATAATGCTCAAAAAGGAATATTGGGATAAATCCCTGCCCCTATTGATCCTGCCAAGATTCAAATGCCCCGTGTGTAACTCAGGCCATTTTGTTGTTGATGAAAACACTTTCCATAAGTTTGAGACCAGTGGTTCGATTACTCTTGGAGAGGTCACAGGGAACATAGAAGATTACGAATGCCGTTTTTCTGCATTATCTATATGTGATAACCCTGCTTGTAAAGAACCTATGGTAATCTCAGGCGTGACCAATCTTCATCCTATAGCTTTTACATTCGAAGATCGTTTAGGAAATGAAGATTATCATGGTCCGCCACTCAAGTATGTAAGCCGCTACACGATCAATTATCTCTCATCACCAGTTAAGCTTATCGAAGTTCCCAAAAACATGGATAGTGTTTTGAAAGAACTTTTGGATTATGCTTTTCTTAGCTTTTGGACAGAAGGTCATACATGTGCTAATAAGATTAGACACGTTTTGGAGTACTTGTTAACCGAAAAACTTCAAGTTTCTAAAAAAGGGACTTTGGCCGAGAAAATAGACAAGTACCTTGAAGAAAGTGGAAAGGCAACCATGAGTCAGCATTTTAAGGCTCTTAGGTTAATTGGAAATTCAGGTAGCCATCTTACTGATAATAAGATTGTCCGCACGGAATTAATGAGTGCATTCGCAGTCCTTGAATCAATACTTGAAGAGATATTCAAAGACCCAACAGAAATTGACAAGGTCTCGGAAGAGATTATTGAGAATAGGAAATAGTCTAATATTTTGCTCACCGCGAGAACGCGTTGGCATTCAATTAAAGACGCTATCCCTTTCGTTTCTTTTCCTCTCTTATTGCACCCAGAGTTTTATCACTTCTCGTCTTTCGGCCATTATCGTTACGGAAACTACCTTCTGGAATTCCCAATTTCGTTTCAAGGTTCTCGACCTGAATGTCTGATCTGATTTTGCGTGTCATGTCTTTTTGTTTTATACCAAATTAGTCAATCGGAAAAGGTTCAAATAAGCAATGTGAATTAATTGCTTACCAGCGGGGAAATTTATTGAGGCATCTGATTTCTTGAACACAGCTCCAGCCTCATCGTATCGTTCAACCTTTGCAGTAAAAACTCCATAGTACGGGTTTCTTATTGGCACAACCTTTACTTGAGTGACGTCTGCCTGAGCCTCATTTACAATCGAAACCATCTCATCGTTAGACTGTCTATCAACGATGCTTTCAGGCTTTTCAATCTCAATAAGCGTGTACTTCTCATTGAGTTCATCGAAGTACATTTTACTGTTGGTTTTCAAAATCCGTTCGTGAAAAGTTTCATTAGTTGGATTGGTCGGACCCCAGTAATCAATTTGATGAGCATCCCCATTAAATATTCTTCTTTCAATTACATAATTCGAAAAGTCTATCATGTTTTTCGGTGTTCTCCAATCCTCTGAATCGAAGATGACTTTAAACCATTTGACCTCCATCTGTGGAAGTTCTACACTGTTCACTTGTTCTACTCTCATTTTATTTATTTTTGAATGGACAAGTATACGTGTAAAACTGTCAGTCATAAGACAATTCCCCAAATAAAAACCAGCAACGCTTGTTTGTGGTGGTTGTGGTTAGGTAGTTGAACTTATTTCTCCTCCTCGCCCGAGCAAGTCTTGCGCAGGATTTCTTGTTTGGTTCACAACACGATCAGTTTGTAACTGATCTTTAAACACCCTAATTATCAACCATCTAATCACATCCTCATCCTAAACAACAATAAAGCAGCATCAGGCGGAAAAGTGATTTTCGTAATTTTTCACCAAATAAATCATCTTGGTAAGACAGAGCATTTCATTTACCGAACCGAATGATGAATGGTTAAAGTTGCAAGTTGACGGCAAGGAATATTCAAGCAAAAGCGAACTTGTCAACGACCTGAT
>Ga0208903_1000168_pt1 | contig 64457 bp, 47 predicted proteins | sample AntAceMetag02UKJ_FD_184769 | JGI IMG/M metagenome (GOLD analysis project Ga0208903, IMG submission 184769) | Saline lake microbial communities from Ace Lake, Antarctica - Antarctic Ace Lake Metagenome 02UKJ (SPAdes) (version 2) | ecosystem: Environmental > Aquatic > Non-marine Saline and...
TGTGATAATGCAGCTTCGTAATCATCGAATTACTGACTTTTCACATGCTAAATCGTGCCAAGAATTTCGATGATTACGAAGCTGCATTATCTCACTACCAATGCCCTGGGCAGAACTTTGCGTATGCTGATGCCAAGAACAATATTGCCATTTGGCAGCAAGGAAAATTTAAAGTTATGCCAAAGGATTACGGCCGATTCATTCAGGACGGAAGTGATGCATCACATTTGGAAGAGAAATTTATCCCACAGGCACACAATCCGCATATGCTTAATCCTGAGCGTGGTTTTGTCAGTTCGGCCAACCAACCTCCAACCGATTCTACCTATCCATATTACTATTCTGGTGTGTTTGAGGAGTTTCGAAATCGTACCATCAACAACTTCCTTAGGAAAGACAGTTCTGTGTCCATTCAAGATATGATGGATTTACAATTGAGCAACTACAATATGCTTGCGGCTGAAGCGTTGCCATTGATGTTAAAATTGCTTGATACAACCAAGTTTCAATACCCAGAAAACGAGAGACGAGCGTTGAATGAATTGTTGGAATGGGATTACAATAACAATCCCGAATTAATTGCCCCAACAGTATTTGAAATTTGGTGGGATGAACTGAATAATATTCTCTGGGACGAGTTTAATAGTTCAGATTGGGACGCTGATAAATATTACCTCTACTCCTGGGAGCAATTGATAAAGGATGGAAAAGCCAAGGTTGACATGCGGGATACGCGTTACGTTTATCCAATGTCTAAAGTGACTATCAATCTACTGAAGAACGAGCCAAATCATATTGTATTTGACCATGGTTCAACCAATAATAGTGTTGAAGTGGCAAAAGATGTGGTGTATGATTCGTTTTATTGGACCGCCATGAAATTTGGAGACATTATTAAATACAAATACAATCGGCCGCACTGGGGGTTTTATCAAGGAACACAAGTAAAGCACCTTGCACGGCTTGACGCTTTCAGTTCTAAAAAACTGGCTGTTGGAGGAAGCCAACATGCGCCAAACGCAACAACTTCAACTCACGGACCGTCTTGGCGGATGATAGTTGAAATGAATTCTGAGGGGCCGAAAGCGTGGGGTGTTTTACCCGGTGGACAATCCGGAAATCCTGGAAGTAAAACCTATACCACTTCGCTGAATTCGTGGGCTTCAGGAAAGTATCACGAATTGAACTTCTTGAAATCTTCCGATTCGATTGAAGAAAGCTGGAGAGTACAAACATTCAAACCCATCAAGGAATGAACCTCCTTATCAGAATAGTTTTGATTGCGGTTTTGAGTGCAGTTACTCAAACATATTTTCCATGGTGGTCGGCTGTAATTGTTGCACTTGTTATAGAAATAGCTTTAGGTAAAAACAATAGCACATCGTTCTTTTCTGGGTTCTACGGAGTAGCAATTCCTTGGATGGTTTTAGCAATATACATTGATAATAAAAGCGAATCAATTCTGTCAATTAGAATACTGGAATTGTTTCAATTGCCACAATTCCGAGTTGTAATGATTGTTTTGACTGGGTTAATTGGTGGTCTGGTTGGAGGATTAGGATCCGTTGTTGGAGGTTGGATAAAAGATGCATTTTTGCGATCAGATGGAAAGTAGAAAGACAGTTTCGTTAGCTCTTGGTAGCGGTGGAGCAAGAGGACTAGCTCATATTGGTGTAATTGAAGTGCTTTGCGATGAAGGATTCCTTATTGAACGCATTGCGGGCTCGTCAATTGGAGCTTGCGTTGGAGGTATTTATTGCGCTGGAAAACTGGACGTTTTCAGAGACTGGATTGTCAAAATCAACAGGAGAGAAACATTTCGGTTGATGGATTTCACCATGTCAACCAAAGGCGTATTGAAAGGTCAAAAAGTACTTTCTCATTTGAAGACAATATTGGGTGAAATACGCATCGAGGATTTTGACATTGCTTTTACTGCCGTTGCCACGGATGTAAATAGCAAAGAAGAAATATGGATGACCAATGGAGATCTCTATAATGTGATTCGTGCCTCTTCATCTGTTCCAACACTCATGATGCCTTCTAGGTTAGGAGATCGGATTTTGGTTGATGGTGGTGTGCTCAATCCTTTGCCGATTGAGCCTCTAATGCCCAAAAGAACTGATTTGGTGGTTGCTGTTAACATCAATGCTTATGCAGAGAACCACCAGCGATCAAGACATATTGTTTTAGATGATATAAAGCATCAGGCGCATGACCATTCAGACGAGGAAACAACGGCATATACAAGCCGCATGGTAAATACCGTAAAAGGTTGGTTAAATATGTCTAAATCGGAGATTGATGAAACCGACTCAACTCAGGAATCAACACTCAGTTATCTTGGAATGCTGAACAAATCGTACGATTTTATGCAAGACCGTATGTGCGAGCAGAGCATCGAAATTCACAAGCCAGATATCGTGGTCAACATTCCAAGGTCAATCGGAACGACACTCGAATTCTATCGCGCAGGCGAGATAGTAGAAGAGGGAAGAGTGGCGGCAAGGAAAGCCATTGCCGAATGGAAACGTAATCAACTTGTTAAATGACGCTAGCTATTGTCATAATTACCGCACTAACCTCGTTTGCTGCTTTGCAAAACAGAGAGTTGATGTCGAAGCTCTTGTTTAACGCTTATTTGGTCAAACATTCAAACCAATGGTATCGGGTTATATCGCATGCGTTCATTCACGCAGGATGGATGCACCTAGCGGTCAATATGTGGGTGTTGTGGTTATTTGGTGGGATTGTGGAAGCATCGTTTGATGGCTACCGGGGGAGTGGTGGAGTATTTGTTTATGGGGCACTTTATTTAGGTGGGATTCTCTTTTCAACCTTGCCATCTTACGGTCGTCATCAGGATAATTTCAGTTACAATTCGCTCGGTGCAAGTGGGGCAACGGCAGCCGTTCTTTTCTCGGCTATTTACTTTAGCCCTACCATGAATTTGTATCTTATGTTCATCCCCATTCCTATTCCAGCTATAGTTTTTGGAATAGGCTATTTGGCGTTAGAATGGTATCAGGACAAGAAGTCAAACGACAATATTGCACACGATGCTCACTTCTGGGGAGCAGCTTTCGGATTTATCTTTTCCGTAATTATGGCTCCAAGTCGTCTAAAGATATTTGCTGAAGAAATAATGTTTCGCTTTTTGGGATGAAAAAAGCATTGTTTCTAGATCGTGATGGTGTCCTGAATCGCGAACGCGGTGACTACACCTTTTTAATAGAAGATTTTGAAGTTTTACCAGATGTTTGTGCAGCACTTAAATTGGCAGAACAAAAAGGGTATTTACTCATAGTAATTTCCAACCAAGGTGGAATTGCCAAAGGATTATTTGACGAGAATCGGGTTGAGAAACTGCATGGAATGATGTGCGATGAGTTGGCAAAGGATAGCATAAGCTTTGACGCAATCTACTACTGCCAGCATCACAACGAAATTGGAAAGTGTATCTGTCGCAAACCCGATTCCTTAATGTTGGAAAAGGCCATAGCACGTTTCAATATTGATGTAGAAAAATCTGTAATGATTGGTGATAGTCAGCGAGATGTAGACGCGGCAGCCAAGGCTGGAGTTCGAGGTTTCTTGATTGAATCGAACAGTGGGATTCTGAAAATTGTGGAAGATTTGAAATGAGCAATTATTTACTCTTCAACGGAGAATTTCAGCAAGATGGAGAACGCTTGCTTCCGGTTACAAATCGAGGTTTCTGTTATGGCGATGGGTTTTTTGAATCTATGCGCGTATCTAACGGAAAGATTCCTTTTCTAAAAGGACATTGGCATCGCTTACTGCGAGTATGTGAGTTCCTTAGACTTCAAATTCCAGAATCGTTTACAGAGGAGCGTTTCAACCAGTTTGCATTGGCATTGGTTAAGAAGAACGGATTGACAAACGCCCGTATTCGTTTTCAAGGTTACCGAACGGGAGAGGGAAGGTACGCACCCGAGAACAATCTTCTGGGTTGGTCCATGGTGTGTCAAGAACTGGAAAGCAGCACATTCCAACTCAATAAAAAAGGATTGTATGTGGAGGTTTGCACTACGCACAGTATTAACCCTGCGCCACAGAGTTCGTTCAAGTCTAGCAATTCTCTACCGTATGTGTTAGGAGGAATTTTTGCTTCCGAGAATAAACTTGACGATTGTTTTCTGCTCGATTGTGAAGGGTTTATTGCAGAAACAACGGGTTCAAATGTATTTCTGTTGAAAGGAAATGAACTGGTAACGCCAGATTTATCAAACGGTGGGGTTTCAGGCGTAATGAGGTCAGTTGTTCTGCAGGAAGCGAATACGCTAGGTTTACAAACAACTAGCGAGCTTGTTTCATTTGAAGATGTGTTGGAAGCTGATGAGTGCTTTCTCACCAATGCTTCAAACGGCATACAGTGGATTGGAGCTGTAGGAAAGAAAAGGTTCTATAAACGAGGAGCCGAAAAATTCATCAATCACATCAACGCTAAGTTCCAGTTAAACTAGCGGCTCACTTTTCAATTCAGCCGTGGGTCTTCAGGCAGATTGACCATATACTTATAAGGCTGTCCCATTCCTTCCAGAATGGTTGACCAGAGGTTTTTAGACTCTGCTGCAAAAAGAATCTCTTTATCTGCACGTGACACAATCCAACTTTTACTTTCCATTTCACTGTTCAACTGGCCTTCTGCCCAACCCGCGTAACCAACAAACAGACGAATATCACCAGGTTGCAGTTCTCCAGATAAAATCAAGCTTTTAATTACCTCGAAATCACCACCCCAGAAAACACCATCCATCACTTCGATAGAATTTGGTATCCGATTGCCAAGCTTATGTAGGTAATGAAGCGTTTCTTTTTGAACAGGACCACCCAATCCAAGCTTCGAATCAAACGAAGGAGCATTTTCAATGGCCTCGTTCAAATACATCGGAATCGGTTTGTTGATGATTAGCCCGAAAGAACCGCTATCGCTGTGTTCAGTAAGTAGAACAACGGAGCGCTTGAAGTATGGGTCTTGCATAAATGGTTCAGCAATCAGTAATCTACCAGACTTGGCCTTGATTTTCTGATTAGGAACTTTGAATATGTCGGTGACATCCATTGGTACTAATAACGCAATTTTCTGGCGGTAAGTTCTTAGAGTCGTCAACTTTTCAAAGTTGACGACTCTCCAAAAGAAAACCCCATGCCGAATATCGACATGGGGTTTTCAACTTCTGAAAACTCAGAATTATTTTTTAGCGGCAGCCTTTTTTGCTGGAACTTTCTTAGCAGCTGCCTTCTTAGCAGCTGGTTTTTTAGCTGCCGTTTTCTTGGCTACAACTTTTTTAGGAGCTGCTTCTTCTGCTACAACTTCTTCCTCTTTAGCCTTTGTAGCTGGCTTTTCCTTCTTTACAGAAGCAACGTATGCCGCTACCTTTTTTTTCTGTCTTCTTGCACCGTACGTACCGCTAGAAATCTTTCCGCGCTTCGATTTAATATCTCCTTTACCCATTCTTGATTCAATTTTTGTTTCGTGTCTCGTGCAAATTTAACAAATTAGAACGGGTAGCCTGCTGCTATTTAATACAACAAAAGGAAAGCCCCGACAATTCTGTCGGGGCTTTCAAGAAATACGGTATGTCTAAACCGATTATTTCGTAAGAATCAACCTTTCAGAAACATTCAGTCTATCACCTTTAACCACAAGTGTGTAAACACCAGTAGAAAGACCTTGTGTTTCTATTACCTCAATCCCATTCTGGCTTCCCTTGCTTTGGTAATTCCAAACTTCTTGCCCTAGAGAATTAAGCATTCTAAAGTCAAGATTATCAGAAGATTCTGACTGATACTGGAATGTGAAGTTATTTGAAGACGGATTTGGAAAAACATTCAGATTAAACTGCTCTTCTTCCGAAATATCAACTGTAATTGAATTGCAACCTTCTACAATGATGTCATCAAGGTATAGAAGGAACATGTCGAGCGCGTTATGATGAAATGCGAAGTACAAAGGTTGATTGGCATACGTTCCCAGCGGAAGGCTGACGGATTGCTGTGTCCAAGTGGTATCACCATCGGTAGAAGGATCATTATCGCTTGCTGAATACAGCACCGTGGCACCGTTAAAATCTGAAATGGCCGTTCCATTAGTGTTTACCAAGACTTCATATCCATCACGGAAATTATTATCAGGACAAATATGTTTCCAGCTAATTTCACCATCATCTGATAGCATTGTTGCGGGGCCAAAGGTTATCCAGTTATCGGCAGGAACGGATGCATTTGCAAACCAAGAAGTAGCACCCAAGAAAAAGTTCGTGTCTCCTGGAGTCACCACTTCGGAAAACAACATCCAATCAGATGTCAAACCAGCATTAGCCAAAGTGGTACTTACAGGTTGCTGATCATTGTCAATAAACTGAGCATCAAAACTCGGAAGGTCATTTGGATTAACGAAAAACCCTTCCCCGTCATATTCTACAAGATCTTCGCAGGTAGTGGTTGTGGTACCACCTCCAATACAGAAGTTATGAGTGGCAGATGCTCCGAAGTCAGCATTTCCGCCCATTTGAACCAAGGTTGAACTACCATCTGAAATACTGTAATTGCCATTAATCGAACAGTTTGTTTCAACGGAACCGTTTAAGCCATCATTAAAGCTGTCAAAAATTGTAAAGTCGTAGCAGCCTTGCGCAAGACAAACTGATTCCAGAACCTGCTGTGCTGTTGTTCCGTTGGTGTAAGGGCCTCCTGATATGACTTCTTGGTTGCTGGCATCTATAATCTCCCAAGTGGTTTCAGATCCATAGCAATCTAAGTCAAGCGTAAGAGTAACTGAAGTTCCTCCAGAACCAATATTGAAATTGCTGGCTGTTTGGTCATTACTGGTTACTTCATCATTATTACTTCCATTGAGCGTTCCCGACACGGTTCTAGCATTAAATGTGTGCGCACCAGCAGTTGATGTTACTGAAGGAAGCGTTACCGTAGTTGAACTGTTAGAACCTAAGCTTCCAGTCCAGTTAAACGTACTTGACGGTTGAGAATCAACGTAATACTGAATTTGAACAGATGTTAGGCTTGTTGCGCCAAAATTATTCAGCGTAACAACAGGCGTGAAGCTAGTTTGACACAAAGCACCAGATGGCGCTAAGATGGCCGATATGGCGGCATCGTAGTTTGTAGATACTCCGCAATTATTAGTGTTAACTAGCTGACTTCTCGCTCCCGTAAGGGTACCACGCATTACACTAGTTTGCCCAGCTGTAAATTGGTCTTGGCACAGTTCAGGAGTGTAATCCATGTAGTTTTCAATTTGTTGTCCACTACATGACCCGTTATAGCTACAATTAAACATGTTCACTTGCTGAGCATTTGGCGTGTCGCCAATTCCATCTCCATTAGAACATGCATTTGGATTGTTATCATTAAAAACATGGTTTAATCCAAGAAAGTGACCTACTTCGTGTGTTAACGCTCTATTTGTTTCTCCAGCTCCCCATAATCTAAAACCTTGGCTTCCATTAGGGTCGCTGCCAACGCTCAGGTTTAAGATTACAATACCATCTAAATCTGAGTTAAATGTTACAGGGTTAGTAGGTAGGTAAGCATATCCGATGGTTCCTCCAAAGAAACTGTTTACGTTACTTGCGTCTGCACCGTTGTTGCTAATCTCCGAAACCACCCAAATATTTAGGTAGTATCGGTTATCCCATCTACTTAAAGCTTTAACGCTCGACTCATTATTATTAGGAATAATTCCGCTTGAGGAATACCCACTAACTCCTGTTCCGTTAACTCGGTTAATTCCTGAGTGAGGGTTACCGCTGGGGTCAACACCTGCTAGGCAAAATTGTATTTCAGTATCTGGACCATTTCCTAAGGCTATTCCATTGTCATCGTTTGTCCTTCTAAAATCACGATTAAGGGCATCAATAGCACTCTCTAACTGCGCAGTTGAAATGTTAGTTACGCTACCAACCGATTCTCCTTTGTGAATCACATGAAAAACAACAGGAATTGTATAAACAGGAGGAGCAGCTCTTTCTCCAGAATCAACATCTCTTATAATTTGGTGGGTCATCTGACGAGCAGACTCCACGCCTTGTCGGTACTCAGCATTCGTTTCCATCAACCTTTCAGTAATCGAATGCTGTAAACATCTGTCGCCAACATGTTCGTTGGTGGCAATCGGGTTAACCTGGTTGGAATTGCCAACGGTCTTGCTGATAATGGTTTTTGGTTTAGCCGGTGCGTTAGAAAAAGGAATAACCTGATAGTTTTGCGCTATTGCAGTGGCCGAAAACAGAAATACTAATAGAATTGGAAGTACGTGTCTTTTCATTTTTTATAATGGTTTGGAAGTGGCAACAAAAAAACAAAAAATTGAAGTTGAAAGATGCTGAAATGTTTCGTTCAATTGCACTTTTGTCGTAAAGCCAACGTGAATCTGTACGGCCGAAGATATCACATCGTTTACTCATTCTTATTCTAAATCAACTATTCATAAACTGTTGGCGCAACGGTTTTCATTGTGTAAAAGATTGTACGTCATTTTTGTTTTGTGAGTGTCTAATGAGGATTCTCCGCGAGACCCCTCCTTCGTCTGTGAAGCAGGCGAGATAAAATTAACTAGCCCGCTTGTTTCCCTGAGGAACGAAGTGTCTCACTTCACTTCACATTTTGAGATTTCAATTTTTGCTGGCAACCTACCCAGTATTATAAGGGGATGACAGCTGACCGTCATTTTAGCTAATCAGTTCCCAAAGTCCTTTGTTTGGGGTTTTTTGGTCTCCGTTTTCAGAGAATTCAACTTTGATGGATTTGACGAAATACATCTCTACCATCCCTTTTCCTTTCACTTGTTTTTTTCCGCGAAACTCACAGTCGAAATACTTTTTAATGAGTTGATACGTGGTTCCTGAGACGTTTATTCTGCCCGGCTCCGAGGTAGATTCCATCCTACTTGCTGTATTTACCGTGTCTCCCCATATATCGTAGGCGAATTTTTTCAGCCCCACCACTCCAGCGGTTAACGGACCAGTGTGTATTCCAATACGAATTTCCAAAATGGGTTCGTTTTTAGCTCGTTTCTCCAAGATAACCTGAGTCATGAAATCCCGAATTTCTAAAGCAGCCAAAGTGATGGCAATTGCGTTGCTATTGTTGCGAATGGGGACACCACCAGCGCACATGTAAGCATCACCAATGGTTTTGATTTTTTCGAGATAGTACTTGCCAATGATTTCATCAAAGCCAACGAAGCATCGGTGCAACTCGTTTACCAAATCCTCTGGTTTTGTGTTTTCTGCGAATTCGGTAAATCCCTTGAAATCAGTAAAAAGCACTGAAACCTGATTGTAATGACGAGCTGTTGCTTTACCGTTTTTTTGAAGTTCTTCAGCGGTGTCTTTCGGAAGAATGTTCAGCAGAAGTTCTTCTGTTTTTGCTTTCTCACTTTCAAGTTCTGAAGTGCGCTGGGATACCTTTTCCTCCAATATGCGTTGGGTTTCACGGTGACTGCTTTCACGCACTTTGATAATTCCAAATATCAGAAGCGAGAGTAGTGCAGCATAAAGCAATAAAAAGTACCACCGTCTGAATAATGGCGGAGGAACAGAAAATGCCAATATTTTTATCTCACTTATTTTGCCTAGAATATTTTTGGCGCGCACCTCAAGTACATAATCTCCGGGTGAGAAATTTCCGGGGTCTATCTCAGACTTGTCGTCCCATTTGCTCCAATTGTTTCGGTGGCCTTCAATCCTAAACTGATACAAAGTCCCTTTGCTCTTTAGGTAAAACGGAGCAGAAACATTGAAAATAAGTGCGCCATCTTCCGTCTCAATTTTCATTTCTTGGAGAGAAAATGGCTGCCCGTAAGCATCCACAACATTCTTGATATAAACATTGAATTTGTATTCTGAATCTTCATTTTTATTCATCACAGAATAAAGATCAGCGCCTTTATCAATAACATAAATATTCCCTTTGCTGTCTGTGCTCAAGTGTCTTATATCCTCAAACAAATCGAGATAGGGCAGGAGTGGAGTGAATTTTTCCCCGTTTAAAACACTCCATCCAAGATCAGATTTTATCCAAATAATATCATCGTTTCCTAATAGGTAGTCTAATCGGTCTGAAATCGGAAATTCAGGGAGAGTTGCGGGAAGAATTGTATCTGTATCGATAACAAAATGAAACAGGGCGTTAGGAAGTAAAAAATGAATTTCTCCATAGGCCTTGGAAACCAAAACTCGTTCGTTCAACACATCTGGTATCGCGTAGAATTTTGCCTGTCCATTAGAATATCGATAAGCTCCATTATCGGTTCCGGCCCATACATCTCCTTCGCTGCTTTCAAGTACGTTGTAAGCCACAAACTGGACCGAATCATTCAATGTTTTTACGGCCCATTTACCGTCTTGGGTGGTGGCTAGTTCGTGTACGCCATCCAACGATGCTATGAGTAGTTTTTTTCCATCAGCAGAAACCGTCACATAATTTATGTAGAGTCCAGGAGTGAGATTACTGGAACTCTCTCCTTTAATGAGATAAAGGCCGTTGTTGGTGGCAGCAAAAACTTGATTGTCAACGCTTATCAGTTGTCTGCATTTGACATCGATTCCACTGATTTTTTTGAACAGGAAAGAATTTTTGGGTTCTTTGATTTTCTGTTTCTCCGCTTCAGCTGTTTTCTTGTTTGACTGATGATTGAGGATTTCTTGTTTTGTCCTTTTATCAGCTCTACTTCCTGGAGGGGTGGTCATCCCATTTCCTTGTGATCCCATACTTGGGTCAGGAATAAGTCCTGTTGTTGGAGACAATCTGGAGTTTTCATTTGCTCCATCAGAATCGGAATCTCTTTCGGTTTTATCACTACCACCCATGAAAAAATCTTCAATAGCTTCTCCTGCAGATTTTCCTTTTCGGGAATCTTTTCGCTGCCTTCGCATTTCCCTTTTCAAATCTCGATTTTCCTTCTTACTGAAATCAGCTTTTGCTTCTTCGGGGTTTGCCATAAAACGTTCCATTAGAGCGGCCACTTCTTTCTGTTTCGCGTTCTTTTTTAGCTCCGTATTAGCTAGGTCTTGTTGTCTTGGAACATAGGTAGATTCAATCTGTTTTTTTGCCTCCCTCTGTTTCCGCATCATGTCTTGCATCATGCGATCGATCTCTGCTTTGTTGGTAGCTTCTTTCAAAACAAAAACACCATTTCCAGCTCCAACATGCAGCACTCTGTTTGATATAAGGCTTGTGGTTAGGTTTCCGTCAAGACCTGGAAACCCTTTATAGTTTTTTATTGGCTGAGCAAGGTTATTCTGCTTAGTCCGGCATCGTAGGCTAACCATAGACCATTGTCATGGTCGGTTCCTAAGCAAAATATCTCATTGTCTTTTGTCCCCGTTGTGTAGTCAAATCGATAAGTTATCTCGTTGCTTGAAACGTTGGCTACTACAGCTCCTCCTGCTAAAGTGGACAGCGCCATCAACGAGTCGTTTAGAAGCAATCCATCAGATAATATGTTGTCTGATAGAAATTTTTGAAGATTACTTTCAATACTCTGAAATCTGTCTCCATCAAATCGGTAGAGCAAGTCATTTTCAAACCCAATGAATGTACCATTGATTGTTTCAAAGCTGAATAGTACGGGGTCTTCGGCAATATCTACATGACTCGGTATTTCTTTTAACTCTGCTCCCTCCTCCCATCTGAACAGACCTTCCTGATACATAAGCACATGTAGTTGCTTTTCATAAATGAAGGCACCGTTAATGAATTTGGAAGGGAATTGGCGTGCTTCAGCTACTTTTTGAGACAATGGTTCAAATGCATAGACAGCGTTTTCGCCAATGAAAAAAACTTCTTTGTCTGTGCCAATTATATGTTGAATAGGTAGCTTGGAAGAAATCCCGGCAACAGGCTTTATTATGTACTCACCCAAATCTGATCTCACTACTTCAGCAGCGCCAGTTTTAAGTCCCACAAATACGCGATTCGAAACTTTATGATGGTAAACTCGAAGGACAGGAGACGGAGTTGCGATTCGTTCCCATTCAGAACCGTCATATTTAAGTAGGCCTCGAGAGGTGGAAAAGAGCATTACATCTTCTCCGTTTTGCACCATACTTCCTATCCTGGAGTCACTGAAATTTCGACTTAATTCCACATCCGTAACAAACGGAAGAGCTTCCTGAGCATTGGTTTTTTGTGCAGCCGATGCAATTATAAAGACAACTAGTATAAACAACCACCGCATAGTGTCAAAAATAGCTAATGAAATCACTTCGCTTGGTTGCGTTTCTAGTTATTGGACGATTATATTTGAGCATCAATGGAGAAACATTCGGTGCAGCTTGAATTTCTTGGTACGGGGACATCTCAGGGCGTGCCAGTACTTGGTTGTACGTGTTGCGTTTGCCAATCCCAGGATTCCCAAGATAACAGATTACGCTCCTCAGTAATTATTACGGTGAATGGCAAAAAAATAGTGATTGATACAGGACCTGATTTCCGATATCAAATGCTTCGGTCTGGAAATGTAGACCTGGATGCAGTGCTTTTTACCCACGAACACATGGATCATATTTCAGGTCTTGATGACATTCGTGCCATCAATTTTATTCAGCGAAAGAACATGCCGCTGTACGGGGCAATAGGAGTGGAGGAATCCTTACACAGAATTTATCATTACGCGTTTACGAAAAATCCATATCCCGGTGTTCCGGTTATAGATTTTAACCTGATAGAAAACAAACCGTTTGAGATTCTTGGAATTCCTGTTATTCCCATTTATGTAAAACACGGAAGGATGCCAGTTTTCGGTTTCCGGTTTGGCGATTTAACGTATATCACAGACGCCAGATATATCGAAGAAGAGGAACTGGAAAAAGTAAAAGGTTCAAAAATTGTGATTCTTAACGCACTTCGTAAGAAGGAGCACTTCTCACATTTAAATTTGGACCAGGCGCTAGAATTGATGGATAAAATTCAGCCAGAACAGGGCTACTTTACACACATCAGTCACTTACTCGGCAACCATGCTGATGTACAAAAAGAACTTCCTGCCAATATCAGTTTGGCCTATGATGGGCTGGTTGTAAACTGCTGATTGCTGAGCATCTCTAGTTTCTCATGAAGCACCTGGAGTTATTGGTATGCTGAATAAGAACTTACAAAGCACAATCAGTAAAAGAGTTGCCATTGCTAATTGCCAATACGGTCTATCGCTTAATCCGCCTTTGGCGAAAATCATTGCACTGTATTTAACGTGTTTAAATGCGAGAATACAAACACCTAGAATGGGTAAGCAAGACAGGATTCTTACAAGCTGATAATTCAAATTCATGGGGTAGGTAGCCACAAGCACTAGGATGCTACCAAGTAATATTGGAATGAGGAAAACATTCATCAATACAATCCATTTACCAGAACGTTGCGAGTTTATTTTGCGCGAATGATTGAGTTTCAGAATTAGCGGAGGAAAGACCAAAGAAAAAGCTAACCCTGTAATTATTTGAAACCCTATAATTCCTAGGATTGTACTTTTTGGCCATTCAAGCCAAGTATAAAACCCAGCAAATCCAGTGAAAAAATCGGAAGCATAATCAACTCCTGAAAGAATCCCTGTTACCAAGTAGGAGAAGTAAAGGAGGAATCCATTGAAGAAGAGCCAGAAGAAGAAGGTTCTTAAATGGATTCTGAGACCGTTTGTTTTCGTAAATCCAATAAACCCAATAGCAGAAGAGAAGAGGCCCCAGAACGATGGCGCTAGATAGACGAATGCAATTCTCTTAGCACTCCATGCTGTTGAAGGAAGAATCCGGTCCATGCCGTTGTAACTGAAGGATGGGCTAAAACCTATTTGCCAAGAGTTGAACGTGCTCCAAAAGTGTGAACTGTAATTTAGAAAAGTGAATGTGACTGCAAAGTATAATCCAGACCACAGCCAGCGCGAAACCTGGGTTTTATTAAACAGGTTTTTTTGCATTTTGTAGTCGCTGGTATACGGTTATTCGGGTGAGATATGAGTATAAAACATACCTGCTAGGTTTTCTAAAACCCAACAGGTCTTGCTAGCCAGTCTATTGATTAATAATTTTCTTAGACAGCACTTGGTTTGAAGTAGTAACCCGAACCACATAAATACCTGTGCTCAATCCTTGAAGCGATAGTGTGGTATTACCGTTGGTGAATTGCTGTTCCACTTCGGATAATACCAATCGTCCGCTCATATCCACCAAGTCGATGGTGGCATCGGCTTCGCAATTTGTGCAGCCTACATGTAAGAAACCGTTGGCAGCATAAGCTCGCAGCATTTCACCTTCAGCATCTTCGATACCCGTAACAATAGATGTTCTCGCAAAATTGAGGAAGAAACGGTCTGTGTATTCGCCTTCGCTGAGGTTTACCGAAATAGAAGTGCCTTCTTCTAGCAGCACGTTTGTGTTTAGTGTCACATCATTAAAATAGACGTCAAACTCTTGGTATCCTTCCATTTTATCGGCTTTAAAGGTGTGAGCACCACCCGTAGAAACGTAAAGAGAAAGCGGAACTGTGCGGTCTACCAAAGGTGGCGGAAATGCCAGTATGGCGTAGTCGTTATCGTTGTCAGTTGCTGCTAAGAAAACATCGCGGTTGCCACGCACTTTAAGAGCATCATACAAGCGGTCTTCATTGTCGGTGGCGTCCTCGTTTACGGCAATCAAAACCTGATTGAATACATCCGCACCGTTAATGCTAAACCACAGTCGACTAGTTTCTCCGTTAACTCTGAAGAATATGTTACTTGTGTTGTTTGCAACCCGCATCGAATTCTTGAACGTGAGTTGGTTGGCGGTTAAGTTGCGCACCATAAAACCCTGTCCTGTAGTTATAATTCCGTTCGGAATCCGGAAACCACCGCCTGGGGTGAGTACCGCTGGTAATCCGCCAGAGGCGTTCCATACCGCATAGTCTTGATAGGTAAAACCGCTTCCTCCTGTTCCATCATCATCCCAGAAATAGAGAGAGCCATGGATATTAGCATTGCTTACATCATTCACCAAAAGCCATGCGTCAAGAGCAGATGGATATGGATTGCCCACCAAGTTAAACGGAGTACCTCCTGTGGTGGAAGTAAAAGTAGGATCGTAAGTAGCAGTATGCAAGGGTGTAGTAATGTTGCCGTTGTTAACTCGGTCGTCAGAAAAGGTGACCAAGCCAGCTCCTCTACCTGCATAACCATCTCCGGGTGTCATACTGGCATTAGATACAACCCATCCTGGATCGGATAGGTCATCTCCATCCCACTGTGTGCTCTGACTTTCTACATATAAATAAGACGGATTGCCGGGCGTAAAACCCGAAGTGAACACCGGAGAGCTCCAAAGATTAGACTTGTTGCCAGTGGCACCCAAACGCTGCACGTTATACGTACCGTTTCCACCATCTGCAGATGTGCTTCCACGTAGGAGCGAAGCATCTGTTTCAAACAGCATGGTACCATTGTTGTTTACATCCCCATCCACATCTAGCACGGCATTGGCATCTACCGTAAAATTGCCAGAGTTGGCATTGCTGAAATCTCCCAGCACTTTTACATCTGTGCCAGGCCGCACGTACACAACAACCTCGTTATGTACCTGTGCAAAAACGCTGCTAGCGGAAAACAATAATGCGATCTGAAAAAACTTCTTCATGGCAATTGAAATATCGTGTTTATAATCGGTCAATCGGTTAAAAGGGCAATTAATCGAGCGCTCAGAAAGGCTTATTTACTGGTCTGAAGGTCTAAGCCCAACACCCCCTTAATTTTTTCCACATCTGATTGCAGAGAAACATAGTTTTTTAGCTCAATCTTCAGTTCTGAGTTTGAACGTTGCAACTCAGTAATGAGTTTGAAAAGCTCTTGTGTAGCAGAAACGTTAAGCATAGAAATAGCTTCGTAATCAACTATCTTGAAATCAGCTACTTCTTTTCCGTAGACAAAGACTTTTCCTGAATGGTTTAGGTCAAATGAAACTGCATTATCTGTTTTTGAAACAACTTTTGCTATAATTTCCTCGCTATCGTTGATAAACAATTTAACCTTATCATCAACTTCAAGATTAGTTTTCAAAATCAATTTTCCATTTTCCATTTGAGCAAAATCATATACATCAGGAATAAAATTTGAAGTATTACTAACTGCCAATGGATAAACAGACTCCACTTGCTGAGCAATAACTTTCTTAAAAGCATCCTTGCCAAAGTGCAAATGGTCTTTCATGGTATAATCAGTAATCTGGATTTGAGCTAACGTTTCAAGGTCAGTTGAAGCATCAGAGATTCTCTGTATGTCTTTTATTCTAGCGTCAGATTCGGCCATGAAACCCGCTCCTGAAACAATGAAATCATCGCCATATATACTAATGTTCTGGTTGCCTGAACCATAACCGTTAATAGTTGAACCAGTACCAGCACTAAAATAATTACCGCCAGCTGCATTGTAGACTTTCGATCCAGCTACATGAAGGACGCCTCTAGTCGGAGACGGAGTATTTATCCCCACTCTTCCATCTCTCAATACTACTTCTATAGCACTAGTTTGCAACGCAATGGTTCCAAAGCCGTATAGTTTTGCCCCATCAAAGCCACCTCCACTTTGATAGCCTAACCAATGGTTGCCATCACCCCCATCTCTGAGGCGTAGTTGGTTACCATTTAAGGCTGTAATTCCATTAACATCAAGTTTTGCGGCTGGTACTATTCCAATTCCAACATTGCCATTAAAAATGGCATTATTAGACCATGTTTTAACGCCTGCTGCAGTTTGAGCAGTAGTAAGGTCAACGAAATTCTGAGTAGCCGAACCTGTACCGCCATTGGCTACTGGTAAAACACCTGTTACTTCTGACGTAAGATTGACACCGCCTCCTGAGGTAGAAAGTGTTCCGTTACCTGCCGTAGTCCGCACAATACCATTGGTAGTGTAGGCATTTAATTGTACTGTTCCAGTTGAGTTAATTCTCATTCTTTCGATAAGAGCGGAACCTGAGTTGGTGTAAAACGCCAATGCACCCTGAGTACCGATATCTACATTTACACCTGCCATACGGCCAAGCGTGTATTCGCTTCCTCCTCCATCTGTTGTCTCGTTCATAAAATCAATGAATGAAGATGAATTTGCAAGATTACGAAACCCTTTTATCTGAATTCCAGCACCTGCATTTATGGTCTGCTCAAAGCGAGCAAGAATGTTGTCCGATGCCGTTACGCCTCCTTGATTCAATCCTTCCCCAGAAACATCTAGGAGAAAACTTGGGTTTGAAGTGCCGATACCTACATTTCCACCATCCTCAATAAAAATCCCGTTATCGGCATCATCTGTTAATAGCAATCCATCTCCATTAAGTGCTGCTATCTGTTCGATGTTCAAAACCTGACCGATTGCAGCATCATCTCCATTGGTTAAAACATCTTCAATGGTTGGGTTTATAGCAAGTATTTCTGTTTGAAGTTCTTCCAAGGCCTCTTGTACATCATCCGCAAGTAGGTTAACGTTTGGAGAAACGCTTACCTCCGCTGCTGCCAGATTAAGAAGCGTTTTTACCTGTGCTGGTGTTAAGTCTTCTGGGTCGCCTGTTGCAGCGGTTGTTCTTCCTTTTATGGTTTGTGTTGCCATGTCGGCTAACTTGGTATTGGTAACTGAGTTAATTGCAATGGTGGTTGCATTGCTGTTTTGTGGTGCGGTTACGTCTCCCGTTAGGGCAGCCCGCTCAAAACTGGTGCCGTTGAGTGTAATGCTGGTGCTACCACTATAAGTTGTACTGGTTGGTAATGCCCATGTTCCATCACCTCTAAGAAATGTTGTTCCGGTTGCACCTGTTGGCAGCTTGGCTATTGTTACAGCATTAGCCGCAATCTTATCTTCTGTTACAGCGAAAAAAGCAATCTTATCTTCTGTTACAGCGTCATATGCAATCTTATCTTCTGTTACAGCGGAAAAAGCAATCTTATCTTCTGTTACAGCGTCATATGCAATCTTATCTTCTGTTACAGCGAACAAAGCAATCTTATCTTCTGTTACAGCGTCAAATGCAATCTTATCTTCTGTTACAGCGAAAAAAGCAATCTTATCTTCTGTTACAGCGAAAAAAGCAATCTTATCTTCTGTTACAGCGTTATATGCAATCTTATCTTCTGTTACAGCGAAAAAAGCAATCTTATCTTCTGTTACAGCGTCATCAGCAATTTTTCCAGTGGTAACGGCAAGTGGTTCAATGGTCAGGGCTGTTGCCCCTGTTACATCGCCTGTGTGCGCAGTGTGCGAGAAAACGTTTCCAGCACTAAGGCTAATTCCTGTACCAGCAGTATAAAGTGCTCCCACCGAGCTCAAACTAACCCAGCCAGAAGCTGTGCGACCTTGAAACTCTGTTCCATTCCACCGAATGGTACCCACGTTATTGTTGGTGGTTGTGCCAATTTTAATGGCGCCCGTTACATCAAGCATTTCTTGTGGGTTGGTATTACCAACACCCATGCCTTGCTGAGCGTAACTCGCAATACTGGTTGCGGTAATTGTGAGTAGTAAAAGTGCTTTTTTCATTTTGTCGGAGATTTAAGAATGGTAAAAGGAATGAAGTATGAGATTAGCGCAAACCTGAGAGATTTTAAAATCTCGAATAGGTAGCAGTTTATTTTTCGGTATGCGTGTTGGTTGCTGTCTTCTTTTGCATGCGATGAATGCCGTATCCCACTCCTGCAACAAGTAGTACAGAAGTTAAACCGTCTATAGGTGCGCCTGCATTAGGGTCACCGCCAGGAACAGGGGTTTGGGCTAATACCTCATTAAAACAGAAGAACAAAGTAATAATGAAGAATGAAAGGATGGTTTTTTTCATTTGGCCAAGTGTTTCTATAGTGTGATGATGCAAGTTAGGTTTACTGTATGACCAAAATTCAATTTCTGCAATTCTCTATCTGCTAGTAACTTAATGGCTTTCATTTCACAAATATACAGATTAAACTAATAGCTATAACGAGTCATTTAACGGCTAATCTTGAGGATGTTTTATGTTAAACAATACAACACTGCCAAAATAATTATTGAAAGTAAAAAAAAAAACTATTCGAAAATTAAAAAACGCTTGGGTAGAATAAAAAAAATGATTCACCGAGAGTAAAAAAAACCAACGCAAGCACAAGGTTTGCATTGGTTTTAATAATCTGTTAGGTTTTGAACTATCCTGTAGGTAATCGCTTACTTCATTCGATAAAAGTGCAAACCAAATTCGCTCTCATCGTATGAGGCCGTTTCTTACGGCCCATAACATGAGTTCTGTAATGTTGGAGGATCGGGTTTTAACCAGTATACTCTTGCGATGATTGCTAACGGTGTGAATGCTAATCTCTAGGAGGTCGGCTATCTGTTGGCTAGTGTTTCCAGCCACAACAAGTGCTAAAATCTCAGTTTCTCTTTTTGTAACAGGAATTGGGGTTCGGGGATTCATGTGGCGAAAGTTGTAAAACAATGCGCGCATGTGCAATAGCTATAAGTAGCTAATCCCATATTCATTAATGGTTATTTTTCAGCCATACGCGAAAGTTGGACGTCAGAAAAAATACTTTGATTGACGAAAAGTGACGTTTTTAGGCGCTGGAAAACTAACTTATGTAGTTGCCTAATTGGTTTTCGATTTCTTCCAATCAGATAGCGCAGCATCCGTGTCAATTGCAAACCCACGTGGTTTCGACTACGCTCAACTAATCAATTAACGAATAACAGTTACCGTACCCACTTCGTGATATTCCTGTTCACGGTTTTCCATCCCTTCCCAAAGGTCTCCATTGGCAAATATGGCGTCAATTTTCCAAACATAAGCACCTTGCGGTACCAGCTCGCCATTGTGGGTTCCATCCCAATATTCTGTTGGCGAACCATCTTCTAGTTTATTCGATTCCCACAGCAGATTACCCCACTTGTCGTAAACCATGCAACGGTAAAAACCAAGCCCTGTTCCCTTGGGTTGAAAGATGCGTACATCCGAATTTGGATCTTGCGGAATGATAGCGTTTGGTACGAAGAGCCCTCCAAAGAAATCAACTGAAATGTACATCTGCGCAGTATCTACACAACCATTAGCATCTACAATGGCAAGCGTAACAAGCTTGTTGCCATAAATTGCATATTGGTGTGTTGTGTTCTCACTTAGGTCCGTATCGCCATCTCCAAAATCCCACCATCTACTAACATGTGGAGAAGAGGTGTTGAAGAACCCAATGGTTCCATTGGCAATTGGCGATGGAACGTTGGTGTATTCGAACTGCGCGGTAGGGTTTGGCCAAACCGTGACTAAATTGTTGATGGTAAGCGTATCACCACAGCCTCCCAATCCATCTACAATAAGCTGTACTGTATACGTGCCAGAATCGAAGAATGTGTGCTCCGGGTTCTCAAGAGAAGAGCCATCATTATCGCTAAAGTTCCAGCTATAGGCTGTTCCGTTCTCAGAAAGGTTGGTGAATTGAACATCCCATGGTTCGCAACCCATTGGCGCGCTGAAATCGAAGCTGGCAACAACTGTTGGGAATATTTCAAATAGCTGTGTGCTGCTATCCTGACAACCGAATTGCGTAGTGACTAAAAGTTCAATATTGTACTGCCCAACGGTGTCAAAAATGGCTGTGCTGTTAAAACTGGTTACGATTGTGCCATTGTTGTGGTTCCACTCAAACTGATTAGCTCCAGTGGATTGGTTGAATAGGTTAACCGAAACTGGTGCTACGCACGATGAAGTGGATGTCATTTGGAAATCACTTACTGGAAGTGGATTTATGGTTATTGCCCCAGAGGTTCCATCGGTACAACCATTATCTGAAACAACAGAAAGGGAATAGACATAAGTTTGCGAATTAGGATAAACATGCGAAGGATGCTGGTCTGTTGACGAATCGCTATCTCCAAAAGTCCAATCCCATTGAGCTATGTTTCCAGAGTTTATGGTTGTGGAATCACCAAACTGTACTTCTTCTCCAAAACAAACATTGTCAGCGGTAATACTGGCATTTGGAAGTGGGAAAACCGCTACGGGTTGTGTTACGGTGTCTGTACATCCTCCGGTGGCGGTTACAATCAACGTTACCTGATAAATAGAATCCTCAGCATACGTAAGAGAAGGGTTTTGTTGCAACGATGTGGCTCCATTGCCCAGATTCCAACTCCAATTAGTAATACTTCCGGGATTAACGGTTGATTGATCTAAAAGGGATGTAGCATTAAACAAACATGTATCGTTAGCTGCAAATGCTGCGCTTGGTGCAGGATTTACCGTTACAGTTCCGGTACCTGTTGAGTTACAGGCCACCGAGCTTTCTAAAGTTAATGTAATGTCGTAAGTACCCGGAGCGGAGTAGATAATAGATGGATTGGTATCTGTACTTAATCCTTCGCCAAGTTCCCAACTCCAAGTGGTTATACTATCAGGTGCAGCAATCGAAGAGAAATCTGATAATTGTGTTACGGTTCCAAAACAGACTTCATCTGCAGTAAAGCTTACTTGAGGTGCTGGATTTACAAATACGGTTACGGTATCAGTATTCTCACACAATCCCAAATTTACAGTTACTACATATTCTGTTGTTTGGTCTGGGCTGGCGTATGGCATGGCAGCATTCGGGTTGTCCAACCCTGTGGATGGCGACCAACTGTAAGCATCACCTCCCGTGGCGTTAAGCTGCAAAGAATCGAACTGGCAAATGGCGCCAGAAAGACCTGCATCTACAGGTAGCGGCTCAATGTACAATGTATCTGCTGATTGGTAAGTGAACGTGCAACCATTATCATCTTCGAGAATAAGCGTAGGAATATAACTTCCAATCTCAGTATAAGTGTGGCTAGTTGTTTCTCCACTACCAAGGAAACCATCTCCAAAATCCCATGTGTAGTTGGTAACGTTTTCGGCAATAGAGGTAAAGTTGATATCATAAGGAGGACACCCAACTGAATCTGGGAAAAAACTAAATTCTCCAGCTGGACCTGAAAGTTGAATCAATTCAGGTGCAAAAATTGTGTCTCTACATCCGTTGGCATTTGTTACCACTAAAAACACGGAGAAAACACCCGACTCTGTATAAATGTGAGACGGGTTTCGAAGACTTGATGAACTTCCGTTTCCAAAATCCCAAAACCATGAAACGGCATCAGTCGAACTCAAATCTGTAAATGCTACTAAGAGGGGCGGGCAGAACGCAAACGTTGGAAAAGCCGAAAAATCCGCCTCTGGATGCTGGATGTCTATAAGTTCAATTTCGGTAATTGAGCTATCGCAGCCGTTGGCATTAAAAGCGGTTAGCGTGATGCTGTAGGTTCCTTCTGCGCTGTAACTGTAAACAGGGTTTTCAGTGGTAGATGTTCCACCATCTCCAAAATTCCATTGATAGCTTACTGCATTTCCTGTAGAGTTATTGGTAAATGTGAATATATCTCCTATACAGCCAAGTGTTTCATCTACCGTAAATACCGGTGCAGGATACGGAATGTAAACGACAGCATTTGGTTGTTCAATTGTGTTGGTGCAACCGCCAATATCTGTAATGGTAAGAGATACGGTGTAAGTTCCGGCATTCTGATAAACGTGTAATGGGTTTTCATCGGTAGATGTATTTCCATCGCCAAAATCCCAAAGCCATGAAGCAACTGTTCCCGTTGGGGCGGTCAAATCAGCAAACTGAACAGATAATGTTTCACAGCCAAACGTGGTGTCAATTCCAAAGTTTACGATGGAACCTATTACGGTAACTATGTTTGGGTCTACAACAGTATCGGTACACCCATTTACATCGGTAGCCACCTGAGTTACCGAGTATGTTCCAATATCTGAGTAGCTATAGGTTGGGTTTTGTGCGTTAGAAAAATCACCAGAACCGAAGAACCAATCCCATGAGATTGCACCAGTGCTTTCGTCCGTGAAATCAACGTTCAATGGTCCGCAGCCTTCCGTGTTTATCGAACTAAACCCGGCTTGTAGCATGGTTACATTAATGGTGTCACCAGCTGTATCAACACAACCAGAAGTATCGTTTACGGTAGTTACTCGTACAATATATTGGCCGGGATTCGGAATGTTGAGAACAAGCGGGTCGTCCGTACTTGTACTTCCATCGGGCAATATCCAGTTCCAAGACGTAAAACCATAAGACTCATTGCTAAAAGTGAACTCGTTGGGGTTCAAACAATCAAAGCTGTATTCCAAATCAGCAATGGGCGGACTTACATAAATCATGTCCTCAACAATCAGCGTGTCGGAACAACCATTGTTAAGCGTAATAAGTATTACGGTGAAAGAGCCTGTATCCGAATATTCATGCGTTGGATTCTGTTCAGTTGAAAACTGCTCGTCTCCAAAATCCCAAAACCAATCGGTAGCATTTTCAGAAAGATCAATAAAGTCTAGTTCTCCAGGACAAATAACCGTGTCGTTGTCTACGAAGTTTGCAACTGGCGGTGTATAAACGAAAATATAATTGGAACGTGTAAGCGTATCCGTACAGCCCAAATCGTTTGTGATAACGAGGCTAATATTAAAAATTCCCGTATCCAGATATGTATAGGTCGGGTTTTGAAGTGAAGATGTTCCGCCATCTCCAAAATCCCATTCGTAGGTGCTAATGCTTGTTCCCGAAACGCTTAAGTCTGAAAAGTTGACTTCCAGTGGCTGACAAAAACCAAACGCATCAGGAAGAAAATCTGCTCGTGTTTCGGCAATATTGATGTAATCTGCAATGGTTTGCGTGCTGCTGCAGCCATCAGCATTGGTAGAAGTGAGGCTTACAGTGTAAACACCATTGTTGTTATACGTATTGGAAGGGTTTTCATCTGTCGAGGTATTGGCGTTTCCAAAATTCCAGTGGTATGTTAATCCACTACCGATTGAGCTGTTTGTAAACTGAACAGGAAATGGTGTTTCGCAACCTGCGATTGTATCCGCAGTAAAATTCACAAACGGAATTTCCCCAACGGTGATGAAGGCCGTTTTGGTCTCTATTCCTTGACACGATGCGCTGTAAGTTGCGGTAAGCGAAACCTCATAATTGCCAGGCGTTGTGTATAGATGTGTCGGAAATTGGTCGGTAGATGTATTCCCATCGCCAAAATCCCATTCCCAACTTACCGGGCTTGGACTGGAAAGGTCAACCAGCGAAACATTCTCCCCTAAGCAGACGGTTGTGCTGTTTGCGGTAAAATCGATGGTTACGTTATCTACTATTTCGATGTATTCGACTTCGGCTTGTAAATCGGTACAGCCAAACTCATCGGTTACGGTTAAGCTCACATCAAAATCCCCTGAAGTCATATACGTATTGTCAGGTTCAAGGTCTGTTGATGTGTTTCCATCTCCAAAATCCCATTCATAGGTTAATGCTCCAGCCCCTCCAGATGAGGAGTTAGTAAAAGAGACATCCGAAGGAGGAAGACAACTTATTCTTGGGTTTCCCACAAATTCTGCCGTAGGCCTATTATTGTTAGACTCAATCAAATCATTGAATGACTGATTGGATGCACATCCGTTGGCATCAGTCAAAATCAGCGTGATGTCAAACATGCCCGGAGTCGTGTAAATGTGACTTGGGTTCTGGTCGGTAGAAGTTCCACCATCGCCAAAATCCCATGACCATGTGGCAATAGGAGAATCGCCCACAACCGAAAGATCCGTAAAATCAATACTGAAAGGGTAGCAGCCAATAGTCTGAGATGGCGCTAAGTCTGGAATAGGAGGCGTGAAAACCGTTATGTAACCTGTTTTGGTCTCCGTATCTGTTCCGCCTGGTCCGGTTGCAGTAAGCGTAATCGTATAACTTCCTGGGTTGATATAACTGGCCGATGGATTCTCAGAAACGGATGTATTTCCATTTCCCAAACTCCATGAATAGCTAAGTCCTGTTCCAGTTGAAAGGTTGGAGAAGTTGACGATGAGCGGGCTACATCCCGAAGCAGTGTTGGATGTAAAATCTGCGGTAACCTGTGCAGTTGCCAATTGGCCGGCAAAAAGGGAAGACGCTATCAGTAAAAACTGACTAAAATTCCGAAGATTTTCTATCATTCTATTCATCTAGTGCGTGTGACTACGAAATTGCGCCACGAAAGTTCCCTTAAAAATTCAATTTGGTATTGTGGTTAGCCAAACATACCCAATGGACTACATTTGTATCAAAGACAAACTGTTATTGATGAAGTTGTTTCATATTCGACAAACGTTCCTTTTTATTGGATTGATGGCGCTTTCCGCGGCAGCCAATGCACAGTTGGTTGATGCTATATTGGGGCAAAAACGAAGCTTGGTTTCCGTTCTCATGCGTCCGTATCGAATTGTTGATTACAAGCTGGAGCGCGTGGTTCATGCCGTTGGAGATGGAATTCATCAAACCGTTTTTTACGAGAACGATACATGCAATAAGTTCTATTGGGCAGTGCCTACAGATGCAATTCCTGAATTTACGGCTAAACTTACTGATGCAGGATATAGGTCTACATCCGAGAATAGCTTTGTAAAGGATAGTTTGGAGTTGGTTTTAAAACCGCTTGAATCTGGAACTGCAACGCTTTTTATAGCCGTTTTGAGTACGGAGATGAAGGAAATGCAAGCAACAGTGCAAAAGCAGAAAAGAAAAAAACAGCAGAAGCAAAAACAAAATACCAGCTTGCCATCGCAAGTAGAATTGGAAGCCATGCCGCTTTTGCAGCAAGCCATTATAGCCGAGGAAGCCGATACCACTCTAAAACCACCAAAGAATCCGCAACGGCATTGGGTTGGCGAAAGAGATGGGAAAACCAAGGTTTTGGGTTGGTAGGGGCGTATGGAAATACGCCCGAAACCACATCAGGGCGTATTTCCATACGCCTCTACTGCCTGTGTATCGGTGGGGTATGATTGCGGACGTATTTCCATACGCCCCTACATGAATTGGTATTGGTAAATTCGCGCCCCAAATGCAAATGAAGCAGCACATAACGCACTCCGTTTTCAAGCTTATTTCTGAAGCTGCGAAAGAACTCAACGTTGAGGCGTATGTGATTGGTGGTTACGTACGCGACAGTATTTTAAATCGCGATACCAAGGATATCGATATTGTCTCAACAGGAAAAGGAATTGAGTTAGCGCGAGTTGTTGCCTCAAAACTTGGAGGTTCCAAAATCAGCGTATTCAAGCGTTTTGGTACTGCTATGATTAACCATAAAAAACTTGAGGTTGACTTTGTCGGAGCACGGAAGGAATCCTACTCAGAAGATTCGCGCAAGCCTGCGGTTGAGGAAGGCACCATAAAGGATGATCAGGATAGACGAGATTTTACCATTAACGCGATGGCGATTAGCCTGAATGATGGAACTTGGGGAGAGTTGGTAGACCCGTTTAATGGTGTGGAGGACTTGAAAAAAGGTGTTCTTAGAACTCCATTAGAGCCAGCTAAAACCTACAGCGATGACCCGCTGCGCATGATGCGAGCTATTCGCTTTGCAACACAATTGGATTTTCAAATTGAGGAAGAGTCTTTTCAGGCTATTTATGAGAATAGAGAACGGATTTCCATTGTTTCTCAGGAACGAATTACAGATGAACTCAACAAGATTATTCTGGCCAAAGTTCCTTCCAAAGGATTCAAACTTCTGTTCAATACTGGATTATTACATCTCATTTTCCCGAAAATGACCGAGCTTTTTGGGGTGGATGTTATCAACGGAAAGGCGCACAAGGATAATTTCTATCACACACTTCAAGTGTTGGATAATATTTGCGAGAACACAGATAATCTTTGGTTACGTTGGGCGGCCATCATGCATGACATTGAGAAGCCGATTACCAAACGCTTTCATCCAAAAGTTGGCTGGACATTCCACGGACATGAAGACAAAGGTTCACGAGCTGTGCCTGAAGTATTCCGTCAGTTGAAGCTGCCGCTAAACGAGAAGATGAAATACGTACAACGTTTGGTGTTTCTTCATTTACGACCAATTGCGTTGGTGCAAGAGGTCGTAACCGACTCGGCAGTGCGCAGATTACTCTTTGAAGCTGGCGATGACATCGAAGATTTGATGACGCTTTGCGAAGCGGACATCACAAGCAAGAACGATGATCGTGTGAAGCGCTACATGAAGAACTTCAATCTTGTGCGGCAGAAGATGAAAGAGGTGGAGGAGAAGGATCGTGTTCGTAGCTGGCAACCGCCTGTGAGTGGCGAAGAGATTATGCAAGCGTTTGCAATAAAGCCCTGCCGCGAAGTCGGTACTATTAAAGAGGCCATAAAAGATGCGATTATGGATGGAGATATTGAGAACAATCGAGAGGCTTCGTTAGTTTTTATGGAGCAGAAAGGAAATGAATTGGGGCTTGAATTAAGTGTAAAGTTGAAATGAAAAATGAAAAACGTGGGATAGACGAAACCATTACCACAATTACAGGTTTAATACGCGTTTCCTTTTTTTCCGTTATTCGCGATTCCGAATTTTAATATCATGGCAGTTTACCGTTTTAGAGTTTTTATTGAGGACGATCACGATGTATATCGTGACATCGAAATTCAGGGTCGTCAGCGTTTTGCTGACTTACATAACCAAATTGTGCAGTCGTTTAATTTTCAGCAGAAGCAGGATGCGGAATACATCAGCTCAGATCAGCAGTGGTATGAGGGCGATACTGTGGTGATGTTAGATAGCAAATTAGAAGGAGACCATCAGAAGATTGTCAATCATATTCATTTTCCGCGTCAGCGCTTCTTGTGTATTACTAGGAGCTACAAGGAAGTTGGATTGGCACTGGAGTTGCAGAAAATATTGAAAGACGAAGATGGAGTGACCTACCCACGCTGCTCCAAAATTGAGGGTGCCCCTCCTTATTATTCTCAGCCGCCACCAGAACCAATTGTGGATGAACTGGGGGATGTTGAAATTCCTGAGATGGATCCCGATATGTTTACATCAGACGGCCCGTCCGAAGAGGAAATAGAGCGTTTTCAAAAAGAAGCGGAGGCTGCTAGCAAGGCTGGGAAACTAAAAGCTCCAGCTGTTGATTTCAAGAAACTAAAGAAGGATAGCACGAAGAAAGAAGAAGGTTTCGATGATTTCAATATGGATGATTTGATGTGATGCCTGCCGCGGCAGTTAAAACTCTAATTGTTGTTTGTGGCCCAACCGCTGTTGGAAAAACCAACTTTGCCATTGACCTGGCTCATAACCTCGATACGGAGATTATTTCTGCGGATAGTAGGCAGTTGTATCGCGAGATTCCTATCGGAACGGCACAACCCTCGGAAGAGCAACTTGGCTTAGTAAGGCATCATTTTATAGCAGAACGTTCCATTGAGGAAGATTATAACGCAGGCGTGTTTGAACGTGATGCGTTGGAATTAATCGAGAATCTGTTTCAAAAACATGACACGGTTGTGTGCTGCGGAGGAACGGGACTCTACATAAAAGCTCTTTGCGAAGGATTGGACGATGTGCCAAAAGCAAACGAATTTGTTCGAGAACAATTAACTCTGCGATTGGAAAACGAAGGTTTAGAAGCACTTCAAACTGAATTGAAAACCCTCGATCCAGTTCATTTTGAGAAGATGGATGTGCAAAACCCTCAGCGGGTAATTAGAGCTTTGGAAGTTTGTCTTTCTACGGGAAAGCCGTTTTCGTCTTTTCACGAAGGAGCAAAAAAGCAGCGTCCGTTTAAGATTGAGAAAATTGGTCTTGAGTTACCGCGAGAAGAACTTTACCAGCGCATAAACAAGCGCGTTGATTTGATGCTAGAAGCTGACTGGCTGGAAGAGGCAAAAGCAGTGTTTGATAAACGACATTTAAATGCACTCAACACCGTTGGCTACAAGGAACTCTTTGCACATTTGTCTGGAGAAATGACGTTGCAAGAAGCTACAGAAAAGATAAAAATCAACACCCGAAGGTTTGCCAAACGGCAATTAACTTGGTTTAAGAAAGATGAGGATGTGAAGTGGTTTGAAACCCCAAATATTCATCAGGTTTTGAAGAAATGAAAACCAAAGCACTTGTTCTAGCTGTTGTAGCCATACTGGTATTTGTGGGTTATTACCACGAGCGGTTGTTAGACATACTTGGTCAACCACAATTGCTACTCGATACGGTGCTGGCTGCAACCAAAATTGCCGAGTTTAGTTTGATGGCGATTGGACTGAATGTACTTGTGCTGCTGGCTGCGGGTACTATCGAAATACTTGGAGTTGGCTGGTCAAACTCTTCGCTGCACAGGTTGGTGTTCAAACGGTCGGGCAGTACAACTTCAGACCTTTGGTGTTGGATGCTCTCGGTACTCAACCTGTACGATTTGTTTGTGCTCATTTTCTCCTTCGGATTGTTTTATGTGCTTGCCAGCTTCCTGTTTCATAACGTGGGAGAGTATAAACTCATCACCCGCATTCAATCTCCTGTTTTACAGTTGCTTATCATTTTTGTGTTGTCAGATTTGAAACATTATGTATGGCACAGATTCATGCATAAAATGCCGTTTTGGGAGTTGCACAAATACCATCACTCGGCTACCGAAATGAACTTGATAACTACCTCTAGAGGACATTTCATCGAGAAAGGATTCCTCACCATTTTTGATGCGGTAATGTTTATTGTACTGGGTATTCCAGCTCAGTATTTCGTGGTGTTAATATTTGCGAGAGAATTCTATTCATTTCTTCTGCATTCCAACCTAAGTTGGTCTTTGGGTTGGGTAGGAAAGTACATTCTCATCTCTCCGTTAGACCATCGTTTACATCACGGCATAGCCGATGAGTATTTTGATAAGAATTACGGAACGTTTTTCATCTGGTGGGATAAAATATTCGGCTCTTATTTTAAAGCAACGGAAAAGGTGGAGATTGGTGTGAGAAACTCCTCCTACAATGAAATTGGATTTTGGCGGTCTATGGTCCTCGGAACGCAAGAGTTTCTTGCTGCCAGTATGAATTTGTCCACTAAGAGATAAGTCGACTTCGGTTTCCCGCCTTAAAAATCAAACGCATTTTTCCTTCTCGCCAGTTTCAAATCCTGCAAGATGCTCGATTTCACTTTCAAGTCAAAACTCCACATTTGCTGTACACCGAAAGGTACCCACGTCATGCTGAATTCCCAGCAATGCAAGTCGCGGTAAATGCTCATAGAAGTATAGCTAATGTCGTTGTTCACAAAGTCATATCCAGAGGCAATACCGATTTTCCATTTGGACGTAAGATTTACATCTCCAGAGAATTGAAGCGTTTGTACAAATCGTCTGGTCTTGTCTTTAGTCTGGTTATTTACCGTAAAGTTGTAACTGAAATTGGCATTCCAAGGAATATTAAAGTCAACATATTGGTTTCTATCAGCATTAATCTGCGCCAATTCCGCCTCTGTTCCAGCATTGCTTTGGTAGTCGGCCTGTCGGCTTTTTCCGTTCAGAGATAAATTCAAAGCCACGGTTGCATTGGTTAAACGGGTTAGCTGTTTGGTTTCACTCACCAACCACTTGTTTATAGCGCGGAGGTTTGTATCCTGTGCGTACGGAGAAAGGTTCATGTTAAAGTTGACTGATAGCTTTTCGATGAGGGTTGTTCGTCCACTAATCCGTATGTCCGATAGGTTTAAAGAGTCAGCAAAGAAGTTGTAAGCACTAGACACGTTCAAGGCTTCCAATAGTTTTATCTTCTTAAACCCTGTAATTGTGTCTTTCTTAGAACGAACCTTCATTTCCAGCGTATTGCCAAAACCGAAATTCATAGCTCCAGTATTTACTTTTGGGGCTTGTCCATAAATACTCAAGTCATCCGGGTTGTAGCTGCTTACGGCTCCGTTGTTTCCGAAATAACCAAACTCATCTGAGTTCAATTTGGGCGTATACTGAAAGCCAATAGTTGGATTAAGCACATGTCTAATTCCGCGAATCGGGCCTTTCTTGAACTGAACAAGACCGTAAATATTGGTTGTCATACTTACACTTGCACTTACATCTCGGTTACTGAAAAAACCATAGGTTGTATCCACATCAACTGTTTGCGTTTCGTTGTTCCAAGCCTTGCTAAGCGATTGGAAAAACCAGCGTTCGTTGTATGAAACCGATGGGTTGATGGTGAAAAATTTAAATGCCTTGATGTTTGTAGAAGCGCCTACGGAATGCCGAATACCATTCCGCATTTTATCCAATGTTGCCCTTGTAAGAAAGATGGAATCCAGCGTTGTTACTTCATTCCTTGCATTCAAGTTATAGTTAACACCTATCTTTTCATACCAACGTTGTTTTCCAACTTGATTTCTGCGTTTGAAGGGAAAAAAACGTTGCACACCAAACGCAATCTGTGGTAAGGTTACACTAACCACATTTGTGTTGGTATTCTGACTGTGGTTCATATTTACGTTTAGCGTAAATGGTTTTCCAATCCATCTTTTTGAGAACGCAATACTCGATGTAAATGTATTTGTAAGAAAGTCCTGTGCGCTGGTGGTAAGCCCGTTAGAGAAGTTGGTGGCTGTACCAAAATTTACATCAGAAGAGAACGAGGTACTTGGTCTGGCTTTTGGATCCTGCGAATGTCGCCATTTTACAAAAAAGTTGTTCTGAACACTGAAGTTGGGGAATTCTTTTCGACCATTTCTCAGACTATTGTGACTCAATTCAAGCCTGCCGTTGAACTTGTATCGCTTTTTGTAGTTCGATAAAAGCCGAACTCCATAACTTCCTCTGGTGTAAATGTCTCCCGTTACGGCAAGGTCAATCTGATTTCCTAAATTCAAGTAATAGCCGAAGTTTCTAAAGAAGAAACCTTGTGTTGGCGACTCTCCGTATTCGGGAAATATGATGCCTGATTTCCGTCCCGGTTTGGTTGGAAAAAGCGCAAACGGCACCACTAGTGGTGTATAAACACCCTCAAACATGAGAAAGGCTGGGCCGCTTACAATCTTATCATTCGGAATAACCTTTAGCTTCTTAGCTTTAATGATGTAATGCGGTTCATCAGCATCGCAGGTAGTGTATCCACCATCCTTTATGTAATAGAAGTCATCTTCCGTTTTCTTCACCTGATCGCCACGCAAATTTCCCTCGCCTTGCTGTGTTATTACATCTAATATCTTTCCTTTTTTTGTGTTGAAGTTGTAGCGCATTCGCTTGGCTGCAAAATCTTGGTCTCCACTTTTAAATTGGGGTGTGCCAGTAGTGTTTCCTGTTGAGTCAGTAACGCCTTCTGCATATACTTCCTTGGTGTCTTGGTTGATCTCAATATAAGCGGCTTTCAACTCAATATCATCGTAGTTTATTTGTGCTTCTCCATATAGAAACACTTTTTTGTCTTCTACGCTAAAGCGAATGGAATCACGCGCGTGGTACTTGATTTCTGATGTAAGAACAGTTCCTTTTTTTGGCGTGTTTATAACTAAGCTGTCAGTGGCGGTTGAATCCTTTATGCCAAAACCAGATTCACCAACAATTTTTAACAACGAATCGGCTTGCTGATTTCTAAAAGAATCAGTTCGTTCAATAAATTCTTCTGTTTCGTTTGTGAGGATATTCAATGTATCAGCACTAGGTCTAATCCCTAGTTTCTGTGCTTGACCAGCCATGGCTACAAACAGCAAAAACAATATAAATGGAACTGATTTTCTTAACGATACCACACTAATCTGTACTACCTCCTGTTATTCGGGAAAAGACTTTATTTTTAGGCGTTCAAAGCTAACTATTTCATCGGGCACACGGGTCGTATAATGATGCAAGTGAAACCTATCAATAAACAATCAATTTTTCTATTTCTTGCCTTCACGCTCGTTCATTTTTCAGGATTAGCTCAGGATGGTGCTGGGCTGTATCGTATGAAAACGATTGTGATAGATGCCGGCCATGGCGGAAAAGACCCAGGAAACCTTGGTACTGGTCGTTACAAAAGCCGCGAGAAAGATATTGCCTTGGATGTTGCGTTGCGGGTAGGGGCTTACATCGAAACGCAATTTCCGGAGATAAAGGTCATCTACACAAGAAGTACGGATATTTTTATTGGTTTGGATGGACGAACCGAAGTTGCGAATGCTGCAAAGGCTGACCTTTTTATCAGCATACATTGTAATGCATTTACAAATCCTGAATCAAACGGAGTTGAAACATTTGTTCTCGGTTTACACCGAAATAAGGAAAACTTACAGGTGGCGATGAAGGAAAACTCCGCTATCTTTTTGGAGGATGATTACAAAACGAAATACGAGGGCTTTGACCCGAACTCTGCGGAAAGTATTATTGCGTTAACAATCATGCAAAGCGCTTATTTGCAGCAGAGTTTGTCCATTTCATCCTATATCCAGCAACAGTTTAAGAGCAGAGTTGGAAGACGAGATAGAGGTGTAAAACAGGCTGGTTTTCTTGTGCTGAGAAAAACCACTATGCCAAGCATTTTGGTGGAATTGGGTTTCCTCACAAATGCAGTTGAAGAGGATTTTCTCAATTCTGAAAACGGAAAATCGTACATGTCTTCGGCAATTTTTAGGGGGTTTAAAGAATACAAAGAGTTGGTAGAAGATCCAATTCCGGAAGGTGATGTTGAGCCGAAAGCTGAAACGGTGATGGACACACCGTTGAAAGCTGATGAAGAAAAAGCAAAGGAAGAAGCGCTTGCAATTCAAGCTAAAAAGGATTCTGAGAAAGCACGTGAAGATTCAATTAAGAAAGCCTTAGGTCAAGCTAAGCTAAAAGCCGTTGCCGATTCATTAGAACAGGTTAAGCAACAGTTACTCGATGAAAAGAAAAAGCGTGAAGAAGAATTAGCGCAAAAAGCCAAAGACGAGCAAAAAGCAAGTCTAAATGCTAAAATAGATTCTCTGGAAGCGTTGCGATTGGCAAAGATTGCAGCCTTTGCAGAAAAAGAGAATGAACTCGCGGAGCAAAAAGCTCAGGAATTAGCAGAACAAAAATCGAAGGAAGCAGTCGCTTTAAAAACACAAGAAGAGAAAGACCGTAAAGAGCTGGAAGCCAAGGAAAACGCTAAGGAATGGCTAGAAGATATTAAGGAGGTTAAAGAGCAAGAGCTTACTGAAGCAAAACAAAAGGCAGCTACTGATGCTGAAAAGGAGCGACTTCTTGCAATTAAAACAAAAAAAGAAGAGGAGCTTGCTGAAGCCAAACGCATGATTGGTGAAGATGTGCAGAGTGAACGCTCTGATTCTTTGGTAGTTCAAAAGTTAATTGCTGAACAAGCCAGAATTGATTCTTTGGCTAAGGCAAAATTAGCGCAGGAAAAAGCGAAAGAAGATTCTGATTCTCTTGCTGCGGCAAAAAAACAAGTAATCGCTGATTCATTATCTGTGGTGCTCTTGGCCCATCAAGCAACGCAAGGCGAGTTTGAAAAAGCAAAAGAGACTGAGATTAGAGAACAGCAATTGCAAGACTCTGTCAAATTGGTCAAGGTGAAACAGGTTCAGGATGAGAAAGATGCCTTTCGTCAAAAAGCTTCCGAAGAAGCAAAGCAACAAGCTAAGCTAAAAGCTACCCAAGATTCAATTTCAACTGTTAGAAAAGCAGCAACCGATTCTATTGCGCTTACTATTGATGACAAACAAGCAGGCTCTCCTGAAGAGGCGGAGTTGCTGTTTCTTCAACTAAGAAAGCGACAATTAGAACAACGAATTGCTAAGCTTAAGGGGCGAAATATTGAGGTTGTAACGGAAAATAAACTTGAAGAGCGCGCAGTTAGTAATCCAGTTTTAGTAAGTGAAGTTGACGCTACGGTTGTGGAAGGATTAAGATTAAAAGTTCAGGTGCTTACGTCCGAAAAACCATTAGAAAAGGATAGTCCAAATTTAAGAGGACAGAAAGTTTGGGAATACCAACAAGGAGGTCTTTATAAATATACAGTTGGAGACACTCAGGATTTTGAGGAAATCGCTAAACTGCAATCCGAATTAGGGGGACTTGGATTTAAAGGCGCGTTCGTGGTTGCTTTCAAAGATGGCGAGAGAATTACGGTGTCGGAAGCCCGAGAAATGTTAAATAAATGAGTATGAAATATTCGAGGGAGATACGTACTGGATTCATTGCAATTGCTACTATTTTCATTTTAGTTTGGGGATATAACTTCTTAAAGGGAAATGATATTTTTAGTAAGCAACGTGTGTTTTATACTGCGTACACAAATGTTGGTGGGCTTACGAAATCAAATGCCGTAACGGTAAATGGATTTAAGGTTGGATTGGTTAAGGACGTTTATTTTGAGCCAGTAAATAGGGAGTTTCTCATAGTGGAGTTTATGCTTACTGCAGATAGTTATGAGATTCCGAAAGGAACCAAAGCCGTACTTGTAGCCGATTTACTTGGTACCACCAGCATTAATCTGGTTACGGGTAATGAAGAAGGCTTCTATGTAGAGGGAGACACACTTACATCGGACATTGAAGAAGGTCTTATGGCTGGTATTACAGACTTATCTTCTAGTTTGATTAGTACTAAGGCGAAAGCCGATAGATTGTTCGAATCGCTCGATTCTTTAGTTGGAGATATTAGAGATGTTTTGGGGCCTGGAGATCGTGAATCAAGCGTTAACAGAGCCATTATCGATTTGGCTGTTACCATGGAAAATCTAAAACAAGCGTCAGGGAAAATTGATCGCATTTTGGATGAAGACGGCCAGTTAGGACGAATTTTGGCTGATGTTGAAGGTTTTACTGCAACGTTAGACGAAAACAAGGATGAGATTGACAATCTCCTAAATAATCTCTCAACGTTATCCGACTCGCTTGCTGCTGCCGAATTGGCTTCAACAATCAACAACGCCAACAAGGCTTTTGAGGAACTCGCTTTAGCCATGGAGAAAATCAACAATGGAGAGGGAACCATTGGTAAACTATTTAAGGATGATTCTGTTTATCATAATCTAGAGGCGGCTACTGCTGATTTAGACAGTTTATTTATAGATATTAAAGCCAACCCTAACCGCTATGTACACGTTTCGGTTTTCGGTAGAAAGGATAAAAAAGAAAAGAAAAAGAAGAAATAAATAAGCATGGAATACATTCCACAGATTTTGTTTTTGGTTATGCTGATTGTCGGCTTTGGCTTGTTTGGTAAAAGTGCCATGCGTATTCGCAGAAACATTTTACTTGGCCGTGATGTCGATAGAAGCGACAACAGTTCTAAGCGAATTAGTACAACACTTAAAGTTGCATTCGGCCAGTCCAAAATGGTTGTAAGGCCAATTGCCGGTTTGTTGCATATTGTAATCTACGTTGGTTTTTTACTAATCAATATTGAAGTGCTCGAAATTGTCATTGATGGAATTTTCGGTACTCATCGTGTATTCGCCCCAATGTTGGGAGGTCTTTACAGCGTTGCTATTAGCTTCTTTGAAATTTTAGCCGTTTTGGTTGTCATTGCTTGTATTGCATTCCTCTGGAGGAGAAATGTGATGAAGATTGGTCGTTTCCACAGCACTGAGATGAAAGGTTGGCCATTTAAGGATGCCAATTACATTCTCATCATCGAAATTATTTTGATGGGCGCTCTGTTGATTATGAACGCTACGGAAGCAAATTTCCCGGATGATCACCGAGTTGCTGGCCCCTTTCTGATAAGTGGATTAATTGCGCCAATTTTTTCAGGAATTAGCTATGAAACCCTTGTCATCATTGAGCGGGTTGCTTGGTGGGGACATATTATAGGGATTCTGTTTTTCCTGAATTATCTGCCATTCTCCAAGCACTTTCATATTATGTTGGCTTTTCCAAACGTCTATTATTCAAACCTGAAGCCGAAAGGTCAATTCGATAACCTAGAATCGGTTAAGAAAGAAGTTGAGTTGATGATGGATCCAAATGCAGATCCGTATGCTGCTCAACCAGAAGCAGACCCGAATGCAGTGCCACAGCGTTTTGGAGCAAAGGATGTTCAAGACTTAAGTTGGGTTCAGTTGATGAATGCATACAGCTGTACCGAGTGTGGTAGATGTACTTCTAGCTGTCCGGCTAGCATTACAGGCAAGAAGTTGTCTCCACGGAAAATCATGATGGATACACGTGATCGTCTGGAAGATGTTGGTGCCATTATCGATTTGAATAAAGGCACGTTTGTAGATGACGGAAAGTCGCTGCTTCACGACCATATTACGCCTGAAGAATTATGGGCGTGTACATCATGCAACGCATGTACAGAAGCTTGTCCTATAAATATTGATCCATTAAGTATCATCATCGATTTGAGAAGATATTTGGTAATGGAAGAATCGAGTATGCCAACAGAGCTTGCCACAGTCATGAGCAATATTGAGAACAACGGTGCGCCTTGGCAATTCGCACAGGCCGACAGAGCTAATTGGGTAACGGAAGAGTGATTGGTTTATGGAGTTGATTAAGTTGACAGAGTTTATGAAGCGATGAGTTTTGCAGGTCTGGATTCCTCCTGTACAAAGGAGGTGTCGAGGAACGAGACGGAGGATTTAAAAAAGAAAGGAGCATGAGCATACAGGTAAAAACAATGGCAGAATGGACGGCTGAAGGGAAAGAACCTGAGGTGTTGTTCTGGGTGGGTTCAGCAGGTAGTTTTGATGATCGAGCCAAAAAAATCACACGGGCATTCGTAAAAATCCTTAACCAGGCTGGTGTTCAATTCGGAATTCTCGGAACAGAGGAGTCGGCCAGTGGTGACGTTGCAAAGCGTGCGGGAAATGAATTTCTATTCATGATGCAAGCCATGACAAACATTCAGGTTCTGAATGCCTACAACGTGAAACGTATAGTGACCACCTGTCCACATGATTTCAACACACTTAAGAACGAGTATAAGGAACTAGGGGGTGTATATAAGGTGATGCATCATACCGAGTTTATCACTGAATTAATAGAACAGAACAAATTGGAGGTGTCGTCCTCCATGGTCGGGAAAAGGGTCACCTTTCATGACCCATGCTACTTAGGTCGAGGGAACGAAATTTTTGATGCTCCGAGGGAATTACTCAAGCTCACTGGTGTGAATTTGATTGAGATGAAGCGTTCGAAAAGAAACTCCCTGTGCTGTGGTGCAGGCGGTGCTCAGATGTTCAAAGAGGCTGAACCGGGGAAAAAGGAAATTAATATGGAAAGGACCGAGGAAGCATTGGCTTTGAAGCCTGATGTAATTGCTACAGGTTGTCCATTTTGTAATACTATGATGACGGATGGCGTGAAATACAACGACAAGCAGGAGGAAACACAAGTGCTTGACGTTGCAGAAATGATTGCTCAGGCTAACGGTCTTTAAAGTCAACTATTCGTGTCATTGCGAGTGAGGAACGAACGCGGCAGTCTTTTCTTATAGATTGCCTCACTGCGTTTCTAATATATGCTAAACGGAAACATGAAAACAGAACTTACAGATTTTCAATCTTTTGCAACCAACTCACGTACGTGGGTTTATCAAGCGTCCCGTAGTCTTACCGATGCAGAAGCTTCGGAAGTAAAACAACTGGCGAGTGGTTTTGCTGCTGATTGGCAAAGCCATGGAACACCCTTGAAAGCTGCCGCTGACGTACTTTACAATCGTTTCTTAGTAATGATGGTAGATGAATATGCTGGTTCTGCCAGTGGATGTTCTATTGATAGTTCGGTGCAGCAAATCAAGTCCATTGAGGAGAAACTGAACATTCACCTACTGGATAGAATGGATCTCGCTTATCTGAATTCAGACAGCGGATTGGAAACGGTTCATGCCAATAAAATTTCTGATGCACATGAGCATGGAGCGTTGAATGAGGAAACAATCGTTTTCAATAACATGGTTATTTCCAAATCGGAGTTGGAAACCAATTGGAGAATTCCTTTAGCTAAGAGTTGGGCTGGGTCGCGCATTAAGCCTGGTGTTGGTATCTGAACACCAACAGTGAATAAGTCTGTTACTGATTACCTGTTTCTTAACAAACGCAGTATAGCTTACATACTGTCGATTATTACTGCCATTTGTTCTTTCTTGATTTCAAGTATTTCAATGGACTCTGCTATTGTTGGCGTGTCTTTTTATTTGGGACTAATAATGACATCGTGTGTAATTAGCGGTTTTATATTGAAGGTTTTTAGGATAAAATCAGATGCCAAAATAAACGTTTGGCTATCGGTTTTTGGAGTAATGTTTGCGATTCTTGCTGTTGAGGGTTTATTACGCATGTTTGGCACATTTTACACTCATTCAGAATTAAATAGCTACGGACGCTATTTTTCAACTCGGAAAAATGAAGTCAGAGATTCATGGCTTTGGCTGCACAAACCCAATGATTCGTTGGTAGCTCCTAAGCCAGAATTCGTTTTCGTTCGCTCCACAAATTCCTTTGGATTATCTGATGCTGAAATTGACACATCTGATAAAACCTCTTTAACGATTATCGGAATAGGCGATTCGTTTACAGAAGGAACAGGAGTATCTGCAGACTCAACGTGGTTGAAGAAGCTCGAATATGGTTTGAAAGCTAACATTAACAAAGACGTACGGGTAATTAATGCAGGTATTGGTGGGAGTGACCCAGTTTTCGAGTATGTTTTACTTGAGCAGAAGTTGATTCATTTTTCGCCAGACTTGGTTATTATGACAATCAATAGCTCTGATATTTGGGACATTGGTTTGCGGGGAGGTTTTGAACGATTTAAATCAGATGGCACAACAGGATTGCCTACTCCTGGTTGGGAATATTTCTACAAAGCAAGTCACGTGATAAGGTTGCTTGTTCACAATGTATTTGGCTATAATCATGACCTGCTCAAACAAAGAGATTTTGATGCTAATAAAGCTAGATTCAATGGTATTATACAGGAGGTGTTTGTGAAATTGAAAAAACTTTCTGCTGAGCATGATTTCAAAAGTATAGTTGTAATTCAGCCATTGGTGTATGATTTCCAATCTGACATATATGAAGATGACCAAATGAACGCTGCTTTGCATTATTTAGACAGCTCAGGTTTCAATTACCTAGATTTAAAAGATTGTATTTCAGAAGAAATGAATCTCAAGTCAAAAGAGGTTTCTAATTTGTACTGGCCAGTTGACGGACATTTTAATCAGGACGGCTATAACCTTTTTGCAGATTGTGTCCTGGAAACAGTTTTGACAGAAGTTACTGATTCCCTTGTTATTGGTAATTAGGATTTACCAATCAAAAATATCCTCAACCTTTTCAGGTCTATCCTCAATCCGCCAGTTGAAACCATCTAGCTTCATATCGCTGAGGTTTATAAGGTTTAACGGGTAAAGCGTAGCATCGGGCTGCGTGAGGAAAATGATTTCTTTCACTTTATTCTCCTCAATCCTGATTATAAGATTACTGGCCTTTGCCTTATTTACATTATCCGGTGTGGCACCGTCTTCTCCAGCATAATAGATGGTTTCTCCGTTGGCTTCTACATACACTCGGTTCAGTTTCTGTTCCTTGAAATACCCAGTCATGTAGCGGCCTTTTATTTGATTAAACATGCCGCTGTCTTCCTCTGATATAATCATAGAGTTCTCTTTCATATACAGCTTATCAATCCTGCTGTTTCTATTCTGAATCCACATGCTATCTGCGGTCAGTTGGTTTTCATCCGACCAAAGAATTGGATCGCGATACATTCGAATAGTTGAATCGGCATACGAATACACCAACGAATCACATTTACCGCGCATATCAGGCTTAAAGAACTTGGCGTGATGAAAAGCGAATAGAATTCTACGGTCAATAATCGTATCAATAATACTCAGCAAGGTATCGGAATGAAGGAATAGTGAATCCGCTCCCATGTCCTGAATCATCATCGCGCTATCGGTTAATAGTACCATGTTGCCAACCTCATAGTACTTGGCCTTTTTTCCTGTAAGAATAATATTCTGGGCTGTGTCTGAAACAACTACGTTTCCTAGAGCTAGTCCGTAGCCGTGTTTCTTGTTGTAATAAAGACTATCGCCCAATATGGATTGGTCAGAACTAAGAACCGTTGCTTTATTGCTGAACTGTGCAATATCCAGTTCGGTATCATACCATCCGTAATTGCATAGAATCGTATTCTCATCGCTAATAATCGTGGTTGGTCCGAGAAAGAATGCAACTTCTGTTTTTGCGTTGTATCGCAGTGTGTCACAGTAAAGCGTGTACTGCTCATTTACCAATTTTACGCTGTCCTTAAAGAACATCTCCTCCAACTCGCTGTAGTAATAACCAACCCTACTTGTAAGCGTATTCTCACTATCCACGATTTTCCCGCCCGTATTATACCAAGCCTGTTCGGTTGCCATATTATAGTCCAGCTTCTGGCTGGTTAACGTCATTTCTCTATCAATAAGCTTTACGTTGCGTTTGGCTTTCGCAAATTCTGTATTGCCATTGTAATTCAGCTCATCACACCACATTTTGATGCTATCCCCTTTAACGATGTAAACCTTTGAGAAAGCGTCCATGCTATTGTCTTCATAGAGATAAGCACTGTCGCAGTGCATTACCGCACCTTCATGCTCAAAAATCACATTGCCGAGAAGTCTGCGCGCCTTCTTTCCGAGGCTTTCGTCATACTCCAATACTTCGGCATTAAGCAGTTCTATACGCTTCTTCTTTCCTTCTTGCGAGAAGGAATTAAGTGAAATGAAAAAGAGTAAAAGTAGAAGGGGTAAACGGCAATACATCGTTACCAAAGTTAACTTCCTTGGTGTCTTTCAACAGTCGCTTTCCAAGAAAGGTACATGGCATTGAAATTAGCTAGACACTCTTTTAGAAATGGTTCGTCAACCAATTTGTGCACGTTTCCAAGATTCCCAATCTGGTCAATCGTTATTTTGTAAGACTGTTCCATTGGCCCAGCCTCCATTTTTAGCGTGTACTTTTCGTTGTATTCGAAAATGGTAATCGTAATACTTGGGTGCGGAATGCGGCCTACAACTCTCATTAAAACTTCATTACAATTCTGGCGTTTATTCTTCTAGCCGTTAGGAAGTTAGGAACTGCATACTGACGATTGGTGATGTCAGAAATCCACAAGTAACTCAATGTGTTGTTTGTTCCAAGAAGGTTGAATACCTCGAAGCTGATCCAAATTGACTTAAAGTATTTGAGTGGATTCTTTGGTCCAACAAATTTTTTCTTTTCACCCAAAAGCATGTAGGAGAATCCGATGTCAACTCTTCGGTACGGAGGAATGCGAAGTGTGTCTCTGTAACGCGTGTTGTCTGGCGGTCCGAATGGCATGCCAGAGCCAAATACCAAGTTCAAATGCATCTTTAATGATGGTAATCTCGGCACGTAATCTTGGAAGAAAAGTGCAAAGTTTACGCGCTGATCAGTTGGTCTTGGGATGAAACCTGGAGTCCTCTTTATGCTATCAGCCGGAGTTGAGTTTTCTGTAAGCCCAAACACGATTGTTTCACCATCCGAATTCAAGTAGTCGTAATAGAAATCGTCTATAATATCTTCCTGAACAGTCATTACCGACATACTTGCCCATGATTCAATTCCTTTCACAAACTCACCATTTACTTTAAGGTCAAGTCCGGTAGCGTATCCACGTGAATTATTCTGTGCGTAGTATCGAATTCGAACATTGTCAATCTCGTACGTAACGAGGTCGTTCAGGTACTTGTAATACACTTCAGCAACAAGTTTGAAAGGTCGTTTCCAAGCCTTGAAATTGTAATCCATTCCAACAACTGCGTGATAAGATTGCTGTGCGCGAACGTCTTTGTTCAAGTTGCCATCCAAATCTCGCAACTCGCGGTAGAAGGGAGGCTGGTAGTACAATCCACCAGAAGCACGGAAAATCATATCGGTCTTTTTCCATTTTGGGTCAAAGGAATAGTTGACACGCGGAGTGGCGATAAACTGCTTGTTCACATCCCAGTAATGGAAGCGCACACCAGCTGTTAACTTGTGCCTGCTCGTGTCTGAGAACATCCATGTATTCTGAATAAAACCACTTGTTCGATGGCTTTGAAGTTTAATAGTGGTTTTCAGAACATCAAAAACTTGAAGTTGATTAGGGTTGAGTGGCAATGAAAAACCAGAAGAATCAATCACATTCCACTCACTCAATCTGTCGGTGATATCTTCATATTGGTACTTAATTCCCCAATCGAGAATCCGATAGCCATCAAACCATTTTCCGATATGACGGAGCGAAAGCACATTGGCCGTTAAGTAATTTCTAGCATGGTCCAAGAATGTTCCAATACCACGATTAAACGCCACTTCGCCTAAATTGTCTGAACCAAAATTATTCTCCAATTGACCAAGGAAGTACTGGCCTTGCACATCAAACGTTTCTGTTTCGTTAGAACGGAAACCAGATGCAATCAGCTTCAGTTTTAGCTTTGGTTCAGGACGATATTCAACTGTTAAGGCGCCCAGCATTGTTTCGAATGTATTCACCTCTTGGCCATCAAAAAAGACGGTAAATCGGAGTGCTTCGCTAATAGTTCCGAAGTCTGTTTCTCGGTTTTCAGGAACAAAATTATATTTGTTTTGTGCATAATTTACCAGTGCACTAACGCTCCATTTATCGTTGATATCAAAGTTTAAAAGTCCTTGTGCATCCATGAATTGCGGACGATACGCACCATCGGTGTCTAGACTTCCTAAAATGTATTGGTTTGTACGGTAACGGAATCCTCCCAAATACGAGAATCGATAGTCTTTAGAAGAACCCTCAACATGAGCAGATCCACCAAGTAAACTCCCAGCAACTGTGGCGGCAAACTTCCTTGGGCGTTTGTATTTTACATCCAACACCGAAGACATCCTATCGCCATACTTAGCTTCAAACCCACCTGCGGAAAAGCTCAGACTTCCAACCAAATCAGGATTAATGAAACTCAAACCTTCTTGCTGTCCAGAACGCACCAAAAATGGTCGGTAGATTTCGATGTCGTTTACGTAAACCAAGTTCTCATCATAGTTTCCTCCACGCACGTTGTACTGCGAACTCAATTCGTTGTTGGAACTGACGCCAGGAAGTGTTTTTAGAACCGCTTCAATTCCACCACTAATCGTTGGGATTTCGAGGGTGATTTTTGGGTCAATACGCATCATTGTATTGTCCCGGTTGGCATCATCATTTACGACCGCTTCATTGATGATGTTTTCCTTGAATTTGAGAATGCGATTCAGCTTTTTGACTTCGCCAACTGCTAATTCCAGTTCGTAAACCTGCGTGTCATAGTTCAAGTGCGAGAACGAAACTTTTAGCTTAGTGTTAGCCAGAATGGAGAGTGTGTAATTCCCCAAACTGTCCGTTGTGGTGCCGCCTGTATATCCAATTGCTGCAACAGCCGCAAATGCAATTCCTTCGTTTTCTTCGGTGAGTAGTTTACCCGTAACGGTAGCTTTTTGCGCAAACAATTGACCGCAAATTGCAAGTGATAAAAGCGTTACAAACCAGGCTTTCGGTTTTATGGGTGAGAATCGTTTCAAACTTAGTATCTCTCTCTTTTCTTTCGCTTGAAATCTCCGTTTTTCCAAGCTTTAATAAACTTGACCCAAGCCAGTGGGTTCAATAGGTTGTTTGGAGGAAGCTGTCCAGCGTAATACAACTGCGCTCCGTGTTGCTGCATGGCATAGGTGAAGTTTTCGCTTCCATCCATACCCATGTATTCCATTCGTTCCTTCATTTCAGATCTTGCCAAATTGCGTTCTGCACGCTGCTTGTCGTCTTCAGGTAAACGGAGGTTTAGAAAAGCTTCTCGAAACTGCTCTTTGGTCGGCCACGGATAAATAACGGCTTCTTGCAGCGTAATCGTATCTCCGTCCATCATTTGAATCAAAGAATAGTTTTTTCGGTCTAACGAGTCTGGAATGGTGAAGAACGCATCTTTAAAACCGACATACGAAAACTGAATGGTGTCGCCACGTTCGGCCACAAACGAATAATACCCGAAGTAGTCAGACATTGTTCCACGGTTTGTTCCTTTAACAAGAACGCTAGCAAATGGAATAGAAATCAAGCTGTCTCGTGTAAGTAAAACTCCCGAAAACTGTAACAGACTATCGTTCTTTGTTTGCGCTTCTGCATTCGTTGAAACGAAGCACGAAATAATCGCAAGTGAGAAGAAGAGTTGTTTGATTATTCGGTACATACTATATGATAACGGCTCGTTAACGGTCAACTTGGGAAACTATTGCACAACAAATTTTTCCATTTCTTCGACAATGCTGAAAATCATCTCATCGTTCTCAGGTGTATCAGATTCTGATAAGAACGCCTTCAAACGAATTGTTTCGTTTTCTAAGGCTTCCTGATCTTCAACTGCTTCCCAATTCTCAACCACGGTCAAAACCTCCAAGCATTCCATGTAATTTCCAACCGTTGCAACTGTAATGAAATCAGGCAACCGATGACTCAAATCCATGCCAGATTGCCAACAGGCAGAAAGAATTAGAACTCGAATGTCTGCAAAAGCAGGATTGCTCAATTGATTCACCAATTCCTCAACGGCTTCCTTGTCTTTTAGGTCGAAAAGTAGTTGAGAGATGGCATTTTCAATACCGAGTTCGGTGGTGGCAGAAAGAGCCTCCAACACATCATTAATATAAGATGCGTCACCACCTTTCTTGATTTTTTCAATTGCCTTCAGAGCGAATGCTTCATCATTGCTCTTCAAATCCTTGATAATGGACGGTCTATTTGTCTTAGAAATCTTAGCCATAATTCGAAGCGCGAAAGTACTCAATTGAACACGTTTCCCGAATCGTACCTGATTAGAGTCTAGATAACCTCTAACTCCTCCATCACTTTTCCAATCTCCCTGCTTTCCGTAAAAAAGCTCAGTATTTTTTGAAGCACACGGTCAACGACAGCATCTGGGCAAGAAGCACCGCTGGTTAAGGCAATTTTCAAAGGTGTTTTTGTTGTGGGTAAGAATTGTTCCGTGAACTCCAATTTGCTGTCATGGAAATTGAAATGCTCAACGTTTCCATCATCTTTTATGTCCTTATCAGAACTGATGAAATAGGTTGGAAATTTCTCTTCCAGTAATTCTACAATATGAGATGTATTGGAGCTGTTGTAGCCGCCAACCACAATGGCTAAATCAACGTGTGCTTCCATTAGACCGTAAGTGGCAGATTGATTGTCGTTGGTGGCGTAGCAAAGCGTGTCGCGCGTATCAGCAAAGTGTGACTTGTAATCAGCTTCACCAAACTTTTCAATCATCACGTTTTTGAGATGATCAGCAATCGCCTGAGTTTCTGTAGCAAGCATGGTGGTTTGGTTTACTACACCAACTCTATTAAAATCGGTTGTAGGGTCAAAACCTTCAGATGCGCGTTCGCGGAAAAGTGTTTCAAACTCATGCATTGGGCGTTTTCCCATGATGATTTCTCCTAAAATATGCGCTTCGTTCAAGTCCTTTATAATGAGGGAAGCAGCATTTTGATAACTGTGCGAAAATGTAGCCCGTGTTTCTTCGTGCTTTTGTTTTCCATGAATTATAACGGTGAAGTCATCATCTCCAAGTTTAGCGGAACGTTTCCATACCTTTTCTACAAACGGACAAGTTGTATTGTAAAGTTCTGGTTGAATTCCTTTGGCTTTGAGTTGGGTTTCTATTTCAACCGTTGTTCCAAATGCTGGTGTAATTACAATGTCTTGTGGAGTGATTTCTTCCCAAGGAATAAGTTGATTCCCGTCCGTATCCATGATAAACTTGATGCCATGCCCCTGTAAATCATCATTTACCGCAGGGTTGTGAATCATCTGGCTAAGAAGGAAAATGCGTTTGTCTGGATTTTCTTCTAAGGCACGATAAGAAATTTCGATGGCGTTTTCTACTCCGTAGCAGAAACCGAAATGCCGAGAAATGTAAAACTGAACAGGGCCGAAATCGAGTAGGGTAGGTGTAAAGTCTTGTTTGCGTGGGTCGGTCTTCTTACGAGCCTCTTTTAACGGGCCAATAATTGAACTTTTATAAAAGGATGGAATGTTAAATTTTTTCATCTCGATAAAATAATTCGCTACAAAGGTAGTTAACACCTATCCTAAACCCTTCATTCGAAAGAGCGCCATCTGTTAAATAAATCGCTACTTTTGCAAACCCAAAATTGGGAGGTTCTTTCCGAACAAGAACCAACTAAAAAACAATCTCTCAGACGGCACGGGAACGCTGAGATACAAATCTGACCAACATGGCAGAAGACAAAAAAGCAGAAGACGCCAAAGACAAAAAGGCCCCTGCACAGGCAAAAGCTGAAACTACAGCTGCCAAAAAACCACGAAAAAGAGTAGCTGTTAAAGCTAAGGAAACTGAAGAAGTTGCTGAGGAAACGCCAGTTGCGAAAAAAGTCGCAGAAGCTGAGCCTGCCGAAGCTCCTAAAGTAGAGGAAGCGAAAGTTGAAGCTCCTGTTGCTGAAGAAGCTCCTGTAGTTGAAGCTACGGAAGAAGTTGCTGAAGAAGTGGTAGTTAAGAAAGCTGAACCACGTAAGCCAGCTGAGCGTCCAGTAGATTTTGATTGGAGCGCAATTGGAAAGCGTCAAGAAGTTTATGCTGAGAAAGAGCATGCTGAGCTTGAAGCTATGTACGATGCAACACTATCTCAGGTTAATGTTCATGATGTGCTTGATGCAATCATCATTGAAAAAACAAACAAGGATTTTATTGTAACAATTGGTGGAAAGTCTGAAGGAATTGTTCCTATCAGTGAAACCCGTTACAATCCTGATTACGCAGTTGGCGATCCAATTGAAATCTATATTGAAAAAGTAGAAGATAAAGGTGGTCAGCTTGTGTTATCACACAGAAAAGCAAGAGCACTTCGTTCTTGGGAGCGTGTTAATAAGGCGCTTGAAGATGATGAAATCATCAGAGGTCAAATTAAATGCAGAACTAAAGGTGGTCTTATTGCCGATGTATTCGGAATTGAGGCATTCCTTCCAGGTTCTCAGATTGATGTGAAGCCTATCCGTGATTACGACCAATACGTTGGTAAAACCATGGAGTTCAAAGTGGTTAAGATTAATAACGAGTACAAAAACGTTGTTGTATCACACAAAGCACTTATTCAGGCTGAGCTTGAGCTTCAGAAGAAAGAAATCATTGGGAAGTTGGAGAAAGGACAGATCCTTGAAGGGACTGTTAAGAACATCACTTCTTACGGTGTATTTATTGACCTTGGAGGTGTTGACGGACTTGTTCATATTACTGACCTTTCTTGGGGACGTATTAATCACCCAGAGGAAATCGTTGAATTGGATCAGAAAATCAACGTGGTTATTCTTGACTTCGATGATGACAAGAAGCGAATTGCTCTTGGATTGAAGCAGCTTAGCGCTCATCCATGGGATGCTCTAGAATCAGAGGTGAACATTGGTGATAAAGTGAAAGGAAAAGTTGTTGTTGTTGCCGATTACGGTGCATTTGTAGAAATCGCTGCTGGAGTTGAAGGACTTCTTCACGTTTCTGAAATGAGCTGGTCTCAGCACTTGAGAAGCGCACAAGACTTCCTTAAAGTTGGAGAAGAGGTAGAATGTGTTGTTCTTACAATGGATAAAGAAGACAGAAAAATGTCTTTGGGTGTCAAGCAATTGTTACCAGATCCATGGGCAGACATCGTTACCAAATATCCTGCAGGATCGCAGCACACTGCTAAGGTTCGCAGTTTCACCAACTTCGGAATTTTCGTAGAGCTGGAAGAAGGTGTTGATGGCTTGGTTCACATTTCTGACCTATCATGGGCTAAGAAAATTAAGCACCCATCTGAGTTTACAAGCCTCGATGCTGATCTTGAAGTTCAAGTTCTAGAGATTGATGCTGAGAACAGAAGATTGAGTCTTGGACACAAGCAACTTGAGGAGAATCCTTGGGAAGTGTTCGAAACTGTGTTCACATTGGATAGCACACATTCAGGAACCGTTACTTCGGTAAATGATAAAGGTGCAACAGTTGCTCTTCCTTATGGTGTTGAAGGATTCGTTCCTAAGCGTCATATGAAGAAAGAAGATGGTACTGACGTGAATAACGAAGAGACCATTGACTTCAAAGTGATTGAGTTCAATAAAGACAGCAGAAGAATTCTTGTTTCTCACGCCAAAATGCATTCTGATGAAGCTTATGCTGCGAAGGTGGAAGAGACTACTAAGAAGAAAGCGGCCGGTGGTGCAGCTAGCAGAGGAGTGAAGAAGGTTCAGCAAAGTCAAGAAAAGACAACATTGGGCGATTTGGACGCACTTTCAGCTTTAAAATCTCAATTGGAAGATTCTGAAAAGAAAGCCAAGAAGTAATTAGAAATCATTTTCTGATAGCACATTTAAAAACCCCGCAAATAGCGGGGTTTTTTTTTACCCATTAACGAAGTACATTTGCCAAACAAAATGAGCATTGAGTCGCGCATAATCCTTGATAGCCAACAACTCAATCTTTCTATTGAAAGAATTTGCTATCAGCTCATTGAGAACCACAACGATTTTTCTGAAACAGCTTTAGTAGGACTTCAGCCTCGAGGAGTATTTGTCGCACAGCGCATACATGAACGCTTAGAGAAACTCACAGGAAGTAAGATTGAACTTGGCTGGTTAGATATCACCTTTAATAGAGATGATCACCGAAGGCACGAAATCCCGCTCATTCCATCTGCCAATAAGATGGACTTCCTTGTTGAAGGAAAAAAAGTAGTGATGATTGATGATGTGCTCTTCTCTGGCAGAACTATTCGTGCTGGAATGGATGCTTTGATGGCATTTGGAAGACCATCAGTTATTGAGCTTGTAGTGCTGATTGACAGACGTTTTAGCAGACAACTCCCAATAGAACCGAATTATGTTGGAGTTCGAATCGATACAATCGTATCAGAAAGGGTAGAGGTTGCGCTTAAGGAAAGCGGAGGCAACGACACAGTAAAACTATATTCACCAGAACAGGAATGAACGGACTTTCAGTAAAGCATCTCCTCGGAATCAAGTACATTACCAAAGAGGATATTGAACTGATTTTTCAGACTGCTGATAATTTCAAGCAGGTTATTAATCGACCTATTAAGAAGGTTCCGTCCCTGAGAGATATTACCATCGCCAACCTTTTCTTCGAGAATTCGACTAGAACAAAGCTTTCTTTTGAACTAGCTGAAAAACGCCTCTCCGCAGATGTCATCAACTTCTCAGCTTCCGGCTCATCTGTTAAGAAAGGAGAGACCTTACTCGATACGGTGAATAATATTTTAGCCATGAAAGTGGATATGGTTGTCATGCGGCACCCGCTTCCCGGTGCAGGTCAGTTCCTTGCAAAGAACATTGATGCCGTAATTGTAAACGCTGGAGATGGAACGCATGAGCATCCAACACAAGGTTTGCTGGATGCATTTTCGATTAGAGAGAAATATGGTGAAGTTGCGGGCAAGAAAGTGGTCATCGTTGGAGATATTCTTCATTCGAGAGTGGCTTTGTCAAACATATTTGCACTACAAAAGTTGGGAGCAGAGATTAAAGTTTGTGGTCCGGCTACATTAATTCCAAAACATATTGAGACTCTTGGGGTGACATATGAACCAAGTTTAATTAAAGCACTTGAGTGGTGCGATGTAGCAAATATGCTTCGCATTCAAATGGAGCGGCAGGAAGTTCAATATTTCCCTTCACTTAGAGAATACACGCTGCAATACGGCTTAAATAAGCAGATATTAGATAGTTTGGATAAGGAAATAACGGTGATGCACCCTGGTCCAATCAATCGTGGAGTAGAGATAACATCTGACGTAGCCGATAGCAGTCAGGCCATTATTTTGCCACAGGTTGAAAACGGTGTAGCAGTACGAATGGCGGTATTATATCTACTTGCTGGAAAAATTGAGTAGTAGCTTGATGTTAATATGAAATTTGATATTACCTTGGAGCTTTAATTTTTTGATAAATTTGCAACAAAGCCAAGGATGAATTTCGAAATAGAAAAGAAAGATAACTACGCTGTAGTTAAAGTAAAAGTGGAGAAGTTGGATAGCCAAATCTCTCCTTCTTTAAAGTCTGAACTTGTGGTCCTCAATGCCGATGAGTTTAAAAATATCATCATCGATCTTGAAGATACTCGTTACTGTGATAGCTCTGGACTAAGCGCTATTTTGGTTGCAAACAGACTTTGTAAGAACGCGGGTGGTTCCTTCATCCTTTGTGGGTTGCAGCGTTCAGTCTCCAAACTTATCTCAATCTCACAGCTAGACACTATTCTTAGCATCACTCCAACTTTGCAAGAAGCAGTTGACTTGGTGGCAATGGAGACTATTGAGAAAGACCTTGGTGAAGAATAATCTAAACACGTAAACTAAAAACAACAACAATAATTAATAATAACAATCATGAAAAAAACTCTACTTACAATTTTTGCAGGTGTACTTGCAGTTAGCGTTGCTAGCGCACAGTGTACTCCAGATCCAGCAGCAACCGGTAATTTCTATCCTGACAGTGTAACTTTTATTACTGAGAACGGTGCAATGGCGGGCGTTGATTATTCGGCTCTCATTACTATTACCACCATTACAGATACATCGGTGTCAGCTGCTGGATTTGATGTAGATGCTTTTATTGATGCGTTTAAAGTGCATGAAGTAAACGGTGCTCCTGCTGGATTTGCTTTTACAGGAGGAGGTACTACGTTTGAAGCTGCTGATCCAAGACCTGATTTCGGTCAAACTAGAGTAGATTCAACATGGTGGAATGCGTATGGAACAGCAAATGACCCTACTACTCTTTCACCTGTGCAAGGATGTCTTCAGATTACTGCTTCTGCTGCGGCTGTTGCTGCTGCTGCTCCTGCAACAGGATTTACTGACTATCCAGTTGAGGTGTTGGTTGATGCTCGTGTAGCTGCAACTGTACCATCTGTGGAATTCATACTTGCAAACGGAACATGGTTGTCAGAAACAAATTTGGCAGACCCACTTCCTGTTAATAGCTATGTTCTTCGTGTTTCGGCTGCAGCAAGTGTTACGGATGTATTGAACTTGAATGCGTTTGACGTTGCTCAGAGTTATCCTAACCCAGCAAATGAAACTGCTACCATTTCTTACACTACTCCTAACTCAACTAAAATTGATTTCAAGGTGTACAACATGCTTGGTGGTTTGGTTTATTCTGAAGCTATGACTTCTCAGAAAGGAATGAACAACATTCAACTAGAAACTTCTGCAATGACTTCAGGTATGTACGTTTACACTGTGTCTAACGGTGTAAAAGTTCACACTAAGAGAATGAACATTAACTAATCTAATTAAGTCTTCTTGAAAGCCTCATCTGTCCTAGACAGGTGGGGCTTTTTTTATGGAATACTTTTTCATCTATACCCTTAATTGGGTATTGTATGGGAAGTATGCTGGAAATAGATTTGTGGCGTTATTTAAAATCAATCTAAATAAAAATACCAGATGAATTCTATTTCCTTTAAACAAATAAGAAGCCTTGCGCTTTATGCTAGTATGGCTTTTGCTTTTACCGCGTGTAATTCAGACGATGATGATAATCAGCTAGAGGTTCCAGCTACGTATGAATTCTTGCGCGATGGCAGCCCTACCGTTGATTTTTCAGGACAAACGCAGCGGATGGATATGTTGGCCCAGCTGACCACCTATCTTAAAACCTCAAACACAGTTGGTGCAGATGCTCTTGATGTGAATACGCTGAAGGATATGTTTAGAAATGAGAACAACCCTTTTCCGATTACTTACGATAAAAACTTGATTTCAAAATGTTTTGGGCCAGACACAACGTTTTTCCTAGAAGCAATTGAAGCAGCCGCACTAGCCAGCCAAGCACAAGGAGCTGCATCTGAGGGTGTTGCAGGTGTATTAGTCGAAGGAAGTGCTTTGCAGGGTTATAGAGTGGATGAAAATGGTTTGGAGCTTATTCAGGTTGTTGAAAAAGGTCTGATGGGAGCAGTTTTCTACTACCAAGCAATGGAGGTTTACCTCTCACAAGATCGAATGGCTGACGTGGGTAATGATGATTTAGTGGCTGGAAAGAACTACACCAGTATGGAGCATTACTTTGATGAGGCGTTTGGATATTTCGGTGCACCAGTTGATTTTCCGAGTAGTGTAAGCATGGAAGATGCACGCTTTTGGGCAACTTATTGCAATCGCAGAAACGGAGGGCTTTATAATGGTATTAATGATGAAATTTCAGACGCGTTTAGAACAGCGCGTGCCGCTATTGTTGCAAAAGATTACGAATCAAGAGATGAGGCTATGCAGATAGTTATGGAGAAATGGTCAATTATTATAGCCTCAACCGTAGTTGATTATTTCAATCAGGGATTGTCTACCTCAGGAAATGCTGAGTATAAAAGGCATCATGCACTTAGCGAAGCTGTCGGCTTTATGATTGGTTTGAAGTATCATTTCAACGGAGGTAATTCAAAATTCCCACCGCGTTATACATTTTCGAATGTAGAGCAAGCGTTGGATATTGTTGGAATGAACACCAACTTTTACACTCTAACCGATGAAGATTTAGAGGAAGCAATCGGGCATATCAAAATGGCTTTTCCATCAGGAGAAATAAAGTAACATGAATAGAATATTAAAAATGTGTTTTGGCTTGCTGTTTATTACAACAGCTTGTAACACTCAGAAAGACAATTTGGTTAATTGTGATTTTGACCAACAGGCAATGCTTACCAATTATGCGGATGAAATTATCATCCCGCGTTTTGGTGATTTTGATCTTGGAATACAACTTTTAGAATCGTCATTCATTGCATTTGTAGCTAATCCCACACCAGGATTGCTGAATGAGGTAAGGATTTCCTTTGCTGCTGCGTATGAACACTATCAAAGGTGCAGTCCATTTGGCTTTGGTCCAGGTCTGATTGATGGTATCTCGTTTCGCGCCCGATTCAATACGTTTCCTACCAATATTTCTGTGATAAACACCAATATTGAGAACGGCACATTGGTTAGTGCAAGTCCTACATCAACTGTTGGGTTTCCAGCGCTGGATTTTCTGTTGTTTGGTCAAGATGGAATCACAGATGCTGAATTGGTCGGATTATTCACCACTGATGTAAATGCAGCTAATAGGATAACGTATTTCAGTCAATTGGTATCTGAATTAAGTTCAACAACAAGTCAAATTGTTGGTGAATGGATAAGTTATAGAACCACTTTCATTTCCAATACTGGTACATCGGCAGGAAGTTCTGTTTCACTACTTGTGAACGAGTTCAACTACGATTTTGAAACGTTAAAGAATTTCAAATTCAAAATTCCGCTTGGGAAATTCAATGGAGGAAGCGTGCTTCCTGAAACTGTAGAAGCATTTTATGGGGGTGGTTCCATTCGTTTAGCTAAAGATCAGGTTTCAGGAATGAAGAATCTGTATCTCGGAGTAGGTGAAAATGGAGCAGACGGACTTGGACTTTATGACTATGTTCTGTGCGTAAAACCTTTGACCGAAAGCGAAGAAGACCAAGGTTTGCTTGCCTTAGCTGATGATATTTCTGAACAGTTTTTGGAAATTGAATCGGCTCTAGAACTTGTTCCAGACCCTTTATCAGAAACACTGCAAATCAATAAGTCTGCGGTAGATGACGCACATACGCAGATGCAAATGGCAGTACCTCTTATTAAACGTGAAATGACTTCTGCTTTAGGTGTTCAGATTAGCTATCAGGACAATGACGGGGATTAATGTCCCCCTTTTTGAATAATACACTTCGAACATTGAACTGTGATGTGAGCATAGCGCCACTGGTCACGGTTCGTTTGTTTTTCGGATTGTTGATGTTTGCCGGTACAGTCCGCTTCATGTACAATGGATGGGTTGACCAGCTTTATGTTCAGCCCAAATACTTTTTTCATTACTACGGATTTGATTGGGTTCAACCAATCCCTGGTCAGGGAATGTGGCTGGTTTTTATTGCGATGGCGGTTTTATCTCTGTTTATTGCCGTGGGATTTCTGTATCGTTTTTCATCGATTATCTTCTTTTTACTTTTCTCTTATGTAGAATTGATTGATGTTACGAACTACCTGAATCACTACTATTTTATTAGCCTTTTTTCATTCATAATGCTTTGGTTACCACTGAATAAAAGACTTTCTATTGACGTTTTAATATGGCCATCAATTAAACGACATACAGTTCCTTTTTGGATGGTTGGAGCCTTGCGTTTACAACTCGGTATTGTTTACTTTTTTGCTGGTATTTCCAAGTTAAATGCAGATTGGTTGTTTCGTGCAGAACCGCTGCGAACGTGGTTGTTGTCGTTCACTCAAGTTCCCATCGTTGGCAAAATATTCACCTATAAACTCACTGCGTTTCTTTTTAGTTGGGCTGGTGCCATGTATGATTTGGCAATGCCGTTTTTGCTTTCATTTAGAAGAACACTACCATTTGCTTACATCGCAGTTGTTGGTTTTCATGTAATAACTTGGCTCATGTTTCCTATTGGTATGTTTCCATGGGTAATGATTGTTCTAACGTGGGTTTTCTTTCCAATCTCGTTTCACGAAAGGCTCGTATCAGGAATTGAATCTTTACTACCAAACGAAAAAATTTTGACGAAAAAAAAACTTTGGAAACAGCAAGCAGGAAAACCGTTGGTGATATTCTTCGTGCTGTTTTTTGTATTTCAGCTCATCTTTCCGTTTCGTTATTTGGCTTACCCAGGAAACGTACTTTGGACCGAGCAAGGATTTAGATTTTCTTGGAGAGTGATGCTAGTTGAAAAAGCAGGAAGTGCGCAATTTTATGTTGAAGATTCTGAAACGGGTAGAACGTGGGATATTCATAACCCACATTATCTAACAGCTGTACAGGAAAAACAAATGAGCACGCAGCCTGACTTAATCCTTCAGTACGCCCACATTTTGGACGAAGAGTTTCGGTCTATTGGAGTGAGGGATCCTCTGGTTAGAGCAGATGTTTTTGTGGCGCTGAATGGAAGAAGGAATAGGCGTTTTATTGACCCTACGGTCGACCTATCTGAAATAGAAGACGGGTGGCAACACAAACAATGGATATTGGGTAATGAAGCAAATTAGGTTCCTATTTGTCTTAGTGGGTTTACTTTCAGTAGTAGCATCTTCCATTGGTCAAGTAGTCATTAAGGGAAACGTAACGAATGATGAAGGCCAGCCGATGTTTGGCGTCATCGTTCATGTTAACGGCATCAACGATAATTATAGTACGAATGAAAAAGGGGCATACAAAATTATAGGTCTTGGTGCTGGCGTAAAAAAGCTGACATTTTTCCAAATCGGATTTAAGAAAGTGGAGAGAACCATCGACCCAAAAAATGGCACGCATCGATTAGATATTCAGCTTTTACCACTATCAAAAGAACTGGAGTCAGTAACGATTTCTGGAAATAAGCAAGATGATAATGTGATGACCACGCTACGCGCTGTAGAGGGAACGGCTATTTATGCTGGTAAGAAAACAGAGGTGATACAGCTAGGCAACATCAACGCAAACTTGGCGGTAAATAGAGCTCGGCAAATTTTCGCTCAAGTAGCGGGGCTAAATATTTGGGAATCGGATTGTGCAGGAATTCAAATTGGAGTAGGAGGTAGAGGGCTGAGCCCAAGCAGAACAGAAAACTTCAACACGCGACAAAATGGATACGATATCGCAGCAGATGCGCTCGGCTATCCAGAAAGTTACTATTCTCCGCCAATGCAATCGGTAGAAAAGATTGAGATTGTTCGTGGTGCGGCATCACTGCAATACGGACCTCAGTTTGGGGGAATGCTCAATTTTGTAATGAAAGAAGGCCCGAAGGATAAAAAGATTGAAGCCGAAAGCATTCAGTCGGTCGGTTCTTATGGGCTTTTTAGCTCCTATAATGCGCTGGGAGGAACGGTTGGTAGATTCAACTACTATACATTTCTTCAGTACAAATTTGGGAAATGCTGGCGATGCAACTCAGATTTTGACAATTACACCGCCTATGCCGGATTGCGCTACACATCCAAAAAGGGAACTTCCATTAAAATGGAGTACACACGCATGTGGTATTTGGCGCAGCAGGCTGGCGGTTTAACCGATTTACAGTTTAATCAGGATGCACAAGCCGCGTACCGCGATAGAAACTGGTTTAGAGTAAAATGGAATGTGATGTCGTTATCAATAAAACATGAGTTTTCCTCGGCATCTAAACTAGATATTCGATTATTCGGTCTTATTGGCTCTCGTGAAGCTTTGGGTTTTCAAGGGCCACCGAATCAAAGCGATCCAGTAAGGAGCCTGTCTTCCTCAGACCTTGGAAGGTATCGCAACTTGATTAAGGGTAATTTCAACAATATTGGTGGAGAATTTCGATTCTTGCAACGGTATCAAATCAAAAATCAGCCTCAGATTTTTCTAACGGGAGTTAGACTTTACCGAGGGTTTACAAGAGGTAGGCAAGGTGCAGCGGATTCTACTTTTGGCGCTGTATTTCAATTTGAAGATGTGGTAGCAAATGAGTCTGCATCTAGCCATCCAAGCGGAAATGTTGCTTGGTTTGCGGAAAATATATTCAACGTTCATAAAAAAGTAAGCATTACGCCCGGGGTGCGTATAGAGTACATTGATACAAAAACGGAGGGTTCTGCTCGGTTCATCATCCGCGATCAGCCTGGCAATGTCATAGCCGATAGTTTACTAACAGGCGAATCGCGAAGCAGAAGGTGGTTTCCATTATTTGGATTGGGTGTAAGTTATAAGCCACTAAAAGGATTAGAGTTGTATGCTAATTTCTCTCAGAATTATAAACCAATCAACTTCAACGATTTATGGGTAAGCACCACAAGCGCACGTATTGACCCGAACATGAAAGATGAAACAGGGTTTAATGCTGATCTTGGTTTAAGGGGCAGAATCAAAAATGCTTTTCAGTTTGATGTTACTGCATTTCTGATGATGTACAATAACCGTATTGGTTACGTGCAGCAAGTAGATCCAGAGCTATTTAGCGTGTACAGGTTAAGAACGAATATTTCTAATGCTAGAACTGTGGGTATAGAAACCTATATGCGGTGGAATGTTTTGGAAACCTTCACCCCGGAATCTGATTGGAAAATGGGTGTTTTTACCAATATTACGTGGTTAGATGCCCGGTATATTTCTTCAGATGAAACTGCCTTCAACAATAAGAGAGTGGAGCTTACTCCAGCGTTACTTTTAAGAACTGGGTTAGATCTTTCTTGGAAAGAAATTAAGATGTCATACCTGTTTTCTTATACAAACGAGCAGTTTACGGATGCAACCAATTCGATGCAGACCAGCAATGCTGTTAATGGTTTAATACCTTCCTATTACGTAATGGATTTGAATTTGGCGTACAAGTATTGGAAGTTTACGTTTAATGCTGGAGTGGAGAATATTACAGACAATCGCTATTTCACGAGAAGGGCAACGGGCTACCCCGGTCCAGGCATAATTCCATCATCAGGGAGAACGTTTTTTGTGACCATTGGAGTAAAGCTGTAATGATGCTAATGTGCAGGGTGCGTTCCCTGAATTTTGGTATGCCCAAACTTTCATTACCCGTTTATTAAAAAAACAAAACCCCACGTGGTGTACGCGGGGTTCTAGGTCTTACCCTACGGCATATAGCCTTATTGTGATAAGATTGATAAGCTACGAATGTAAGCCGAAATTTTTTGGTGCCCAAGCATTTTTTTAATTAGTTGAGACCGTAAATAGGTTACGGTCTGCTGTTTTTCCTTTCGCACATCAACATTATTCATACTTTCATTTGATAAAACCGCCTAAGGTTTTGGAAACTTTGAAGGATTGAGCGATAAAAGGGAAAACAGAAAATGAAAAAAATACTAGGATTAGATTTAGGAACCAACAGCATTGGCTGGGCGGTGGTGAACAAACACACCGAAAAGGTAGAGACAAATGGGCTTTGGAAAAATGAGGAACGCTATGACCTAAAAAACAAAGGTGTTCTTATTTTCTCTGAGGGTGTGAAAATTGAAAAAGGCAAAGAGTCTTCTAAGGCAGCTGAGCGAACTGGCTATAGAAGTGCTCGAAGGATTAAGTTTCGCAGGAAGCTGCGGAAATATGAAACGCTGAAAGTGCTTATAAAGGAAGGCATGTGTCCTTTAACGCTGGAAGAGTTGGAATATTGGAAAAGCTCCATCAACTTAGAGAATGGCAAACGTCAATCATTCAAACATTATCCAAGTAGCGATGATTTTCGCCAATGGTTGCACACTGACAATGTGGGAGATGAAACCGAACGGAAAAAGCAACGGAAGAATCCGTACTTCCTACGAGCTAAATCCTTAGACGAAAAACTTACCAAGGAAGAACTTGGAAGAGTGTTCTACCATTTTGCGCAGAGACGTGGTTTTCTGAGCAATCGACTTGATAGTACGGACATGAGCGAATTGGAGGCATTAATGCCAGATATTCAGCAACTATTGAACCTTTCGCAATCATTAGAAGATTTAGAAAAGGAACTGGAAGAGTTCTTTGAGAACCACGACCTAACACAGGAAGAGTTTAAGGGAGTGAAAACACTAAGAAATTCCTTTTTGGGAATTATTAAGACCCATCGCGCACTATCCTTTGAAGAATTGAAAGAGCGATTGGACAAACGGTTGAACAAAAAAGAGGATCTAGGAAAGGTCAAACGTGGAATCTCTGAATTGACTGAGGAGATTACTGAAGGTGGGTTCCGAACCATGGGAGCGTATTTCTACTCCTTACATAAGGAGGCTAAACCGGTACGGAAACGTTACACAGCCCGAGAGGAACATTATTTGCATGAGTTTGAGGAAATATGCAAAGCACAAAAACTTTCAGGTATTAATGAGAAAGAAACGGATTCTGCGATGCGCTATACGGGTATCGTAAAAGACCTATATCGCGCTATTTTTTACCAAAGACCCTTGAAGTCGCAAAAAGGAACGGTAGGCAAATGCTCGTTTGAGCCGAGTAAAAGCCGTTGCCCTGTTTCGCACCCTGATTTTGAAGCTTTCAGGATGTATTCGTTTCTGAATAATATTAAGATACAAACACCTGATGATGAGAAACTACGATTTTTGAATGAGGAAGAACGTCAGAAAGCACTAGGGCGTTTTGCATTGAAGAAGCCCAACTTCCCGTTTGAAGAAATTGCCAAGGTCATTGCCCCGAAGAATGATTATGCCTTTTATAAGGGAAAGGATGCTGCAACCAAAGGTTATCTCTTCAATTATCAAATGAATGCTACGGTAGCGGGCTCTCCCGTTACCGCTCGATTGAAGAGTGTATTTGATTGTGAACTTGAAGCAATAGCAATTAACTACACGGCTAAAAATGGAAAAGGAGAAACGGTAAACAAATCTGTGGATTATCGTGACCTATGGCATGTCCTTTTCTCGTTCGACAGTAACGAACGATTGGTCGCTTATGCCAAGAACAAACTGGGACTTAGTGATAAGAAGGCCAATGCCTTTGCGGCCATCCGATTGAAAAAGGATTATGCAGCCCTGAGCCTAAAGGCCATCAATGGAATACTACTCTATTTACAGGAAGGTCTCCTCTACTCGCATTCGGTTTTCATGGCGAATTTGCCCGACATTATTGATGCGGATAAATGGAAAGGAAATGAGGCATTCTTAAAAGGTGCAATCAGAGATGTGATTAACAATGATAGAGAAGATAACAAGCAAATCGGACTGGTTAATGACCTACTAGGTGCTTACAAGGAGCAATATCCGAACCAGCACGACAAAGACCATGAGGTTGATACTATAGACCATCAAACCGTAACAGCCAAGCTGGAGGCAGTATATGGTGCAAAGGCGTTGGAGGTTATGAATGAAGAAAAGGCGAAAGCATTGCTCGTGAATGTTGAAGCTCAATATTTGAGTTGTATTCGTACGGGCAAGTTCCTACCGAAAAAACGATTGGATGAAAAGGTACTTGACCTGATTACAGACAACCATCTATGCTCCGATCTTTCGCGACTTGACAAACTCTATCATCCTTCTGACATTGACACTTACAAGGATGCTCAACGGATAGATGGCAAATTGTATCTCGGTAGCCCAATGACCAACTCGGTGCGCAACCCAATGGCAATGCGCTCACTTCATCAATTACGGAAGTTGGTAAACACCTTAATGAAGGAGGGAATTATTGACGAACAAACCATCATTCAAATTGAGCTTGCACGCGAACTGAATGACGCAAACAAACGCAAGGCCATTCAGAAATGGCAGAAAGATCAGGAAGAAGAAAAAGAAAAGTATCGCAAAGAGATTGGTGCGCTCTACGAAAAAGAATGTGAAAAAAGGATTACTCCCAATGAAGAAGACATTCTGAAGTACAAACTGTGGGTTGAACAGGGGAAGAGATGTATCTACACGCATAAGACCATTTCAATCTGTGATTTTATTGGCCCAGACCCTAAGTTTGATATAGAACATACGCTTCCACGTAGTATTTCTGAGGATAACTCGGATATGAACAAAACGCTCTGCGACAGAACATATAATCGTGAGGTAAAGAAGAACCGCATTCCTGCTGATTGTCCAAACTATGATGACATTATGGATAATGTGCAGCACTGGAAGAAGGATTATGAGGCACTAGACACGCAAATTGAGAGTGTTTCGAGAGCGGTAAAAGCTTCTACAACCAAAGAAGCAAAGGATGTCCGTATTGAAAAACGGCATCTATTGCGGTTGGAAAGGGATTACCTCTTTGGCAAGTATGACCGTTTTGAAAGAAAAGAGGTAACGAGCGGATTCAAGAACAGTCAGAAAGTAGATATAGGTATCATTTCCAAACTGTCGCGTGCATTTCTTGCCTCCTTGTTCCCTAAAGTCTACTCGGTGAAGGGGTCTATGGTTGACCAGTTTAGAAAATCTTGGGGACTGCATGAGTTTGAACGGGATGAAAACGGAAAGATTAAGCTGCACGAGGTTCATGAAACGCCTATTTACTTGAAGAAGGATAGAAGTAACCATACGCACCATTGTCAGGATGCCGTGGTAATTGCATGTATGAGCAAGCAGAAATATGATGTACTGGCTGCCGCTTGGAGAAAAGAAGAAAATGGCAACATTAAAGCGGCCAAGGCCATATTGGAAGCTGCGAAACCTTGGGAGACTTTTACCCAGGATGTAAAAGGCTTGCGAGATGAGGTTTTGGTAGTGCATCACTCGCCAAATAACGTTGGCAAAGCGGCCAAACGTAAGAGACGTAAACGTGGTAAAATTGACCGTAATAAGAAAGGAGAAGTTGTCTACTTGCAAGGAGATTCGGCAAGAGGCTCATTGCATAAGGCGTTTTTCTATGGTGCCATTCTTCGACCTGAAAACAAGGATAGCGCAAAGCCTACCTTGGATAAGGAGGGAAATGTCCTTGAAAAAGTCTTCTACGTAAAGAGAGAAGATGTGCGTGGGTTGAATGATAATGATCTGCAACGGATAGTGGACGAAAAGGTGCGTGACATCGTGATTGAAGCGCGTGTGAAGGAGAATGAATTGAATAAGGAGGTTGCTGAATTGAAAAAGCAACGGTCTAAAGCTGAAGAAGAGGATATCCAGAATATTGACGATAAAATCAATGCTCTTCAGGAAATCGTCAAGAATGAACTTTATCGTATTCCACCGAAAGAAGGAAAGACACAATTCACCCCGATTAAGAAGGTAAGGCTTTATCAACCTACCGTTACTGCGCCCATTCATCTAAAGCCTCATACTCATGCTTCCCGGCACGAGCATAAGGCGAATTATCATGTGATGAATGATGAGAACCATTCATTCAACATCTACGAGGGAATCGACAAGAAGGGAAACATCAAACGAAAGGCCCAAGTCATCAATTTACTGGGCTTTACCTCAGGTGAGACCGTGGCTATGGAACTTAATGGTTTGAAATTGAAGACCACAGTCAAGAAGGGTGATGCAGTGCTATTCTATGAGCAACATCCAGATGAACTGAAAACGATGACGAATCAGGTAATTCAAAAACGGTTGTATCAGGTTGCGTTATTCGATAAGAGCGGACGGCTTTATTTCAGACCTCACTCCGAAGCACGTCCAGCATCAGACTTAAAAGAACAATACAAACTCGATTTAAACACACCCGCTGAGCAAGTGAGGCTTACTTCTGCCAATTGGAACTTCATAGTTGAAGGAGACGGTTTTAACATGAGCCGAAGTGGTGCAATCACGTTCGATTTCTAAACCATGGCCTCTAAGACCCTCTTCTTCTCAAAACCCTATCATCTGCACAGTCGATTAGAACAATTGGTGATAGATGATAAACAAACTGGTGAAATTCTTACACGGCCTGTGGAGGATCTTGGCTTTGTGGTATTGGAGCATCCTCAAATTACATTCAGTCAGGGTATTATGCGGTTGTTTTTGCAACATAATGTGGCGGTAATCTTTTGCAACGAGAAGTATTTGCCCAACGGGATGTTGCTGAACTTGGATGGACATCAGTTGCAAACGGCACGTTTCCGTTCTCAAGTAAACGCCAGCGAACCGCTAAAGAAGAACCTTTGGATGCAGACAATTAAGCAGAAATTAGTGAATCAGGCTGCCATTCTGAAACAGGAAGGGAAAGATTATGAGGCGGTATTGTTTAAGGCGAAGCAAGTGCGTAGTGGCGACCCGAGCAATGAGGAAGCAAAAGGAGCGGCCATCTATTGGCCCCGCTTGTTAGGAAAGGAGTTTAGGCGCGAACGTTTTGGTGATGCACCCAACGCATTACTCAACTATGGGTACGCTATTTTGCGTGCGGCAACAGCACGGTCGTTAGCCGGAAGCGGCCTCCATCCAACACTTGGTATTTTTCACAGAAACCAATACAACAGTTTCTGTTTGGCCGATGATGTAATGGAACCATACCGTCCGTTTGTTGACCGCCTGGTATTGGATTGGCTGGAAGAACATGGCATAACCAATGAAGTAGAGAAGGAAGTCAAAGCACATTTGTTGGGTGTACTTACGATGGACACGCTGGTTGGCAAACGTCAGCGTCCATTGACCTTGGCGTTGCAGGAAACCACGGCAAGCTTAGCCGCCTGTTTTGAGGGTACAGAGAAGAATTTGAAGTATCCGCGTTTGATGTGACCTGATAAATAGATGCTGAATGCGCCTGGGGCGGACAGCATAATTGACAAGTTAACGATGGTAAAGAACCGCCATATTCGGCTGAACAAGTATCATATTATGTGGCTATTTGTATTCTTTGATTTACCGACTGAGACCAAGACCGACAAGCGGAAAGCACAAGGGTTTAGAAAGGAACTACTGCGTGATGGTTTTACCATGATGCAGTTTAGCGTTTACACGCGGCATTGTGCGAGTTGGCAAAGCGGGCAGGTTCATATTAAACGGGTGAAGAGCAAAATTCCGAGCAAAGGTCACGTGAGTATTGTACAGATAACGGATAAACAGTATGGCGACATTCTGAATTTTATTGGAAAACGTAAGGATTCGCTTGCGCAACCATCTCCTCAGTTAGAGTTGTTCTAAAAAATAAATGCCCAAGCTGCATTATCAGTGCAACAAGGGCATTTATTTGTTTGAAATACTTATGTAAACCTCTGGTTTTTAAGTTAATGAAATACCTGAGAGTATTTCAAAGATCGCTTATCAATCAAACCACAACTTCTTGGTAAC
>Ga0208903_1000171_pt1 | contig 63900 bp, 57 predicted proteins | sample AntAceMetag02UKJ_FD_184769 | JGI IMG/M metagenome (GOLD analysis project Ga0208903, IMG submission 184769) | Saline lake microbial communities from Ace Lake, Antarctica - Antarctic Ace Lake Metagenome 02UKJ (SPAdes) (version 2) | ecosystem: Environmental > Aquatic > Non-marine Saline and...
ATGCTCTTCTCGCAGGAATTCCAGGTCATGGGCTGCAAAATCGACAACCAGCAGAAGGCCGCCCGGCTTCAGGACGCGGCTGGCTTCGGCAATCACCTTGCCCGGCGCGTCCATGAAGTGAAGAACCTGATGGATGATGACGAGATCCGCCGAACTGCTGTCAAACGGCACGGCGGTCACGTCGCCCTGACGGACGCGCGCATCGGCAATGCCCGCATGCTCCAGGTTGGCCCGGGCGACAGTCAGCATGTGATGGCTCAGGTCGACGCCTTCGGCCTCGCGCGCCAGGGGCGCGAACAGAACGAGCATGCGGCCGGTGCCGGTACCAAAATCGATCACCCGGTCGAACGGTCCGGGACCCGCAAGCTCCAGCAAGGCATCCTCGATGGCCTCATTCGGGTAGTGCAAGGACCGGATCGTGTCCCAGGTGCCGGCAATTCCGGAGAAGAAGGATTCGGCGGATGCCGCCCGCACGGCGGATACTTCTGCGAGCTGCGCCGCATCCCTGTGCAGGGTCGCGGCTTCGATGAGGTCTTGCGTGAACAGCGAATCGAGAAAGATGCGACCTTCCCCCCGACTGGCAGCGCGGTAGAAGACGAACGAGCCTTCGGGCATGCGCTCGACCAAGCCGGCTCCCGTCAGCGCTTTCAGGTGATGCGACAGTCGCGGTTGCGATTGCGCCAGCACCTGGACGAGTTCACCGACAGACAGGTCCCGCTGGCGAAGCAAGGCGAGAATCCTCAAGCGGGTCGGTTCGCCCGCGGCGCGGAGACGGTCTATTGTGGGGGCAATATCTGACTGCATATCTGGATATAAACATTAGTTTATATGTTTTGCAAGATTGCACACACGACACAGTGCACATGAATTTACCAATTGGTCAGTTGATGCGCCCCTATTGAGCCTCCATTTACCGCCTTGAACCAGATTCCGGGACCATCCTTATGCAAATTCGATCTTTCGGTGCCGCGCTGATACTCAGCCTCAGCGCCTGCGCTTCGACACCCCCGACTGAAGTAGGAGCTGTTGCTGACCCATATGAGGGATTCAACCGCCAGATGTTTGCGTTCAACTCAGGAGTCGACCGCTACGCGTTGGGACCAGCGGCGTCGGTGTACGAGACAGTGACCCCTTCATTCGCTCGCGACCGCGTCGGCGATTTCCTTGGAAATCTCAAATCCCCGGCGATTTTCGTCAACGACGTCCTGCAGGCCCAGCCCGACCGCGCGGGTGACACGTTCTTTCGTTTCACCATCAATACGACGATCGGCCTGGTTGGTCTCTGGGACGCGGCGGCATATTTCGGAATTGACGGACATACGGAAGATTTCGGCCAGACGCTGGCCGTCTGGGGAGTTCAAAGCGGCCCCTATCTCGTGATGCCTCTTCTGGGGCCGACCAACCCGCGTGATCTATTGGGATCCGGGGTCAACAGGGCGTTCGATCCCCTCACCTGGACCGAATTTGCCGGTCAGCCGGACCTGGACGACCAGCTTGCCATGGGCCGTGGGGTGCTGGGCGGCCTGAACGCGAGGGTCGCGCTGGACGACCAGATCAGGACTTTGAACGAACAACCGGAACCTTATGTGGCGCTGCGCCGTATTTATTCATCTCAGCGTCAGGCTGCCATTCGTAATGGTCAGATCGTCGATGAGTCAGAAGCCTATGATGATCTCCCTGATTTTGACAAATTTCAAAATTAACCAGACCCTGATGACACATACAGGAGCAGTTTCTTGAACAAAATCACAACCACCGCCATGGCCTTGGCTGGACTTGCACTGTGCGCCTTGCCGGCTGCCGCAGACGCCAAGACGGAAGCCTATGTTCAGGCGAACGCAAGCGAAGCCCTGGCGACGCTGAATGACCCGGCACTGACGGCTGATCAGCGCACCAGAACATTCAGCACCTACATGGACAAGTTCACTGACCTGGACGCCGTGTCGAACTTCGTGATCGGCAAGTACAGCCGCCGCTTCACGTCGGCAGAGCTGGCCGCATACCGCAAGGCGTTCCGCACCTATGCACTCGCCGTTTATGAAGCCCAGCTGGACGATTATCGTGGCAAGGCCGTCGTCGTGAAGGATTCCGTCGACCGCTCCGAAACGGATTCGATCGTGAATACTGTGATTGAGCGTCAGGATGGCAAGAACATGGATGTACGCTGGCGCGTGCTGACCCGGGATGGCAAATACCAGGTCGTCGACGTCGCGCTCAATCTTGACGGCAACCTGATCTGGCTTGGCATCGAGCAACGGGCCCAGTTCATTGCCCTGCTGGACCGTGCGAACGGATCCGCCGACGCCCTGATTTCCAAGATCGAGAGCATGACGGCCGAGCTGAAAGCCTCAAAACGCACCTAACCTGCCTAAAATTCAGTGTTTTCCGGGGCTTGTAGTCGCCTCTTGGAAGAATTTGGTTAAATTGTCACAGACTTCGTATATAAGCTGAAACCAAGGGCAACCAGCGGGCACGAGCCGCCTGGGTTTTTGCCCTGCCCACTTGGGGCGTTCGGTCGGGGATTGCATCCGGATTGGTTTCGAAGTCCAAATGAGAGTCTCGGTCTACAAGGACAGATACCCAACCTCGTTTGTTGTGCCCCGGCGCAGCGGGCACCAAATCAACAGCCGACTGTTTTTACCCTTCGACAAAATTTACGGCAGGCTCGACGGCGTCGCGCTGCTCGCCCCCTTTCATAATGCCGATCTGGTCCATGCCTTCAACCGGGTACCGATCGGCGAGAAAAAGTATGTCATCTCGTTCGAGAGCCATCTGCCACGGCGGTTCGGATTCGAACGGGACAATTCTTACACCGACTGGATGATACGCGAAATTTCCGGGCGCCATTGCCGTCGGATCATTGCGCTGTCGCACTATGCCCGCAAACAGTTCATCGACCAGACAAAGCACATCAGATCAGCTGGTGACCTTCTGGACAAACTCATGGTGCGCCATCCAAACGTGTTGCTGGGCCTGAAGGAGGATGCGCTCGCCGACGATCTCGAACGGGGCCATATGGACGATCTGGTGATCACCTTTGTCGGCGCGCATTTCGGCCGCAAGGGCGGCTGCGTTGCAGCGCTCATGGCGCAAAAGGCGCACGCGCAAAACCTGCCCCTGCGCATCCAGATCGTCTCGTCGCTGAAGGTCGGGGCCATTACATGGACAGATCCGACGAGCGACGGGTTTTTCGCGCCCTATCTGGAGATGCTCAAACTCCCCAATGTCAGGTTGTTCAGCGGCTTGCCGAACGGCGACGTCCGGCAGATGCTGCGCCGGTCGCATTTCGGCTTCCTGCCGACCTTCTCCGATACGTTTGGCTATTCCATAATCGAGGCCATGGCCGAGCACGTGCCGTCAATTGCGACTCCTGTTCAGGCCATCCCGGAATTCGTGCAGGACGGCGCAAACGGACTGATGCTGCCCCTCGACGTGGACGCACTGGGTTATTGGGTCCAACCGCCAAACGACCAGAGGCACGAGGAATCCTACGCCCGTTTCTATCACGACGAGATCGAGAAACTGGCAGACCATGCACTGGACGCAATCCGTCCCTATTTCGATGCCCCCGAAAAAATGCTGCCGCTACGCCGAAACGCACGGCTGACGGCCGAGAAAATGTTCTCACCGACCGTGTCGGGTGCCTTCTACGACCCGTTCTATGAACGCATCGCTGCCGAAAGCCTGTCGACCCGGCCCGAACGGGGGCCGCTCGACGTGTCCTCGCCGACCATTGCTGAACTGGCGGGCCAACTGGTCTAGCATCCGGTTCGGAACCACAGGAGTGCTCATGCCTTATATCGGCTTAGGTTGACGCGGGATGGCATTGTTTAAATGACGACACGATGGAACCTGCTTCGGCTTGTGTGTGCTGACCCTGTGGGCGTTGCCCGGCCTTCCGGGAACGAGCCAGACCCCGGAGACGCCCGCACCTCCAGCCCCTCAGCAACTGGTCCAGACTCGGGCAAATGCCCCTGACGACCAGGCGATCGAAAATCGGATTGCAGCGATTTTTTCGCAAATCGACTCCCTGGCCCATGTCGAGGTCGTCGTACGCGAGGGCGTGGTGTCGCTGACGGGCGCCGTGTCAAACTCCGCTACGGCGCTGCGCGCCAAGGATATTGCCGGACGTCTTGAGGGCGTTGTCACGGTCGAGGACAAGATTGACCGGACGCTTGATATCGAGGGCAATGTTTCGCCGCTCGTCGACAATTTCAATGCCAAGCTGAAAAGCTATTACCGCGCCCTTCCGCTTCTCGGGCTGGGACTGGCGCTCTTCCTGATAATCAGCTTTGCCGGGCACCTTCTGGCGAACTGGATGTGGCTGTGGCGCCGCTTGCTGCGCAATCCGTTTCTCGCCGAGCTTGTCTCGCAGGCGGTACGCGTCGCCTCGATTGCGGTCGCGCTGGTGCTGGCGCTTAGCCTGGTCGGAGCGACCGCCCTGATGGGGACCATAATCGGCGGCGTGGGCGTGCTGGGCATCGCCATCGGCTTTGCCGTGCGTGACAGTCTCGAGAATTATATCTCTTCGATCATGCTGAGCCTGCGCCAGCCATTCCGCGCCAACGAGCATGTCGTGATCGGAGATCAGGAGGGCAAGGTTGTGCGCCTGACATCACGCGCCACCGTCTTGATGACGCTGGACGGAAATCACCTGCGAATTCCCAACGCGATGGTCTTCAAAGCCGTGATCCTCAACTATAGCCGCAATCCCGAACGTCGATTCGAATTCGATCTTGGCGTGGACGCCGAAGATGACCCGATCGCCGCGATGACGCTCGGTCTCGACACGCTTGGCACGCTGCCCTTCGTCCTGAAACAGCCGGATGCGAGCGCCTTTATCCAGACGGTTGGGGATTCCAATATCGTGTTGCGTTTCCAAGGCTGGCTGAACCAGACCCAAACTGATTTCAGCAAGGCACGCGGGCTCGCCATAAGCGCCACCAAGGATGCGCTGGAAACGGGCGGATTCACACTGCCCGAACCGATCTACCGCCTGCGCTTTGACAGGTCTGTCGGTAGCGAAGCGGTCAGACGCCTGCAGGACGCCGCGACCACTGACCGACGCAAGCCTACGCCAGCCCCGGCGACCGCAGGCTCCGAAGCGCTGGATGTCACGCCAGACGATCATATCGAGAAAAAGGTCGACGAAGAACGCGTCGAAACCAGGGAGACCGATCTCCTGGATTCCGGGCGTCCGGTGGAATAGGCCCTAGCGCGCGAACTTCTTGAATTTCAGGCGCTTCGGGTTCACCGAATCTTCGCCGAGACGGCGCTTCTTGTCTTCAAGGTAAGACGAGAAATCCCCCTCGAACCATTCGACATGGCTATTGCCCTCGAAGGCGAGGATATGCGTGGCCATGCGGTCAAGGAACCAGCGGTCGTGCGAGATGATCACGGCGCAGCCCGGAAAATTGTCGAGACCTTCCTCGAGCGCCTGCAGCGTTTCGACGTCGAGGTCGTTGGTCGGTTCATCGAGCAGGAGCAGGTTGTGGCTGCCCTTCAGCATCTTGGCGAGATGGACGCGGTTGCGCTCACCGCCTGAGAGAAGGCCGACCTTCTTCTGCTGGTCGGTGCCCTTGAAGTTGAAGGCGCCGACATAGGCGCGCGACATGACTTCGACGCCGCCGAGGTCGATCACGTCCGTGCCACCGGAGATTTCCTCCCAGACGTTCTTGTTCGGGTCGAGCTTGTCGCGGCTCTGGTCGACATAGCCGATCTTGACCGTCTCGCCGACGCGCAGAGTGCCCGAGTCGGGCTCTTCCTGCTTCAGGATCATCTTGAACAGGGTCGATTTACCGGCACCGTTCGGGCCGATCACGCCGACAATGCCGCCGGGCGGCAGCTTGAAGCTGAGGTCTTCGATCAGGAGGTTGTCGCCAAAGGCCTTGCGCAGGTGTTCGGCCTCCAGAACGACGCCGCCGAGGCGCGGACCAGGGGGGATGCGGATCTGGGCAGTCATGACCTTCTCGCGCTCGGCCTGGGACGCCATGTCTTCATAGGCGCTGATACGGGCCTTGGATTTCGCCTGACGGGCTTTCTGGCCAGAGCGGACCCATTCGAGTTCCTTGGCCAGCGTACGCTTGCGGCCCGTGTCTTCGCGGGCTTCCTGCTCCATCCGCTTGGCCTTCTGCTCGACCCAGCCGGAATAGTTTCCCTGAAAGGGTATGCCGCGGCCGCGATCGAGTTCGAGGATCCAGTTGGTGATGTCATCAAGGAAGTAACGGTCGTGCGTGACGAGGATGACGCAGCCGGCGAAATTGATCAGGTAGTTCTGCAGCCAGGCAACCGTCTCTGCGTCGAGGTGGTTGGTCGGTTCATCCATCAGGATCATGTCAGGCTTGGAGAGAAGCAATTGGCAGATTGCGACGCGGCGCGCCTCACCGCCGGACAGGGCAGCGACATCTGCATCATTCTCCGGGCAGCCTAGCGCCGTCAGGGCCATGTCGATCTTGGAATCGATATCCCAGGCATCAGCCGCGTCGATCTGCTCCTGCAGCGCCGTCATCTGATCCATAAGTTCTTCGGAATAGTCTTCGCCGAGCTTTTCGGAGATGGCGTTGAATTCGGCCAGCATCTGCTTCTCGGGGCATTTGGAGGCAACATTTTCAAACACCGTAAGCGTCGGGTCGAGCTTCGGTTCCTGCGGCAGGTAGCCAACCTTTACGCCATCGGCGGCCCAGGCCTCGCCTTGGAAATCCTTGTCTTCACCGGCCATGATCCGCAGCAGGGTCGACTTACCCGAACCGTTCACACCGACGACACCGATCTTGGCGTCCGGCAGGAAGTTGAGGTGGATGTTCTCAAAAACCTTCTTGCCGCCAGGATAGGCCTTGGTCAGACCTTGCATGTGGAAAACGATTTGGGGACCGGCCATGGCGGGGTATTCCTGTGCAAACGGGTATGGGACGCGCTGTACTTGCGCGCGCGCGGCGGAAAATCAAGCAGTCAATGGCAACGCTAGTCCGCAAAGCCCCATATGATCCGTCCCTCTTCCGAGAGCTTTCCGAGCCAGAGGCGATCATGGCTGGGAAATACGGTCAATTGCGGATTGGCCAGCATGAGGTCGTGAATCGCCCGTATCTGCTCCCGGATGGCGGCACGGTCTTCGTCCGGATCGAACACGATGAATTGCGTGAAGACCGGGCGCATCGTCAGTTCTTCAATCGATGACATCGACCAGACCGCGTCGCCGATCATCAGGTATTCCTGGCCATTTTGCAGCGTGATGAAAAACAGCTGGGCGCCCGGTGTGTGACCGGCCATCGGTATCGCCACCACGCCGGGCGCAACTAACTGGACCGTTCCGTCCAGGCGGGGCGGCAGGTCACGCAGAACGGCAGGCAGCTCACCGCCCGCAAATTGCGGCAGGGTCGCCGACTGCGGCGCGTTCAGCCACAGGCGCGGCGCAAGCGCGTCCGGGTCTGGGTGCCGCGCAATCGCCATGACATGGTCGAGATGCTCATGCGTCATCAGCACCTTGTCGGCCCTCAGCATTGCATCGACGACCGTGCGATAGGCCGCGTCGTCAAATGACCAGTCGTCCGGAACCTGAACCATCCCCTCCGAGGTCGCCCGGTCGAGCGCGCCGCCAATGACAAGCGTGCTGCCTGGAAAGACGATCTGCACAGAATTGTAGCTGGTGAGCCATTGGCCGGTGAACGCGCCCGCGCGGGCCGCGAGCATCGGGGCCGAGTCGTGACCGACTTCCAACACGCGAATGTCCGTCGGCAGGTCGCCTCCCGTGTCGCGGATCATGCTGCGCCATTGATCAATTTCCAGCAGTCCTGGTGCTGCGCCGGGCGCCTTGCTGAATCCGGCAAACAGCCACCATCCTGCAGCGATGACAAATACGGCCAAAGCCGCGGCCAGTCTCACGATCCATTTGAGCATTGCGTCTCTCCCCTACCGTGCCACGCTAACAGCATCCTGAACGAATCGCAATTTGTTCAGGATTCAATGCAGCCGCAGTCTGCAGGTGTGGGCGACGAAAGCGGTGTTCTGTTTGAAATGGCGCACCAAGAAACGGCTATAGGCTACCGGTGCGTCCTAGCGGCTATTGCAGGCGATCGCGGCGGCCTGTTCTTCTTCCGACATCACGATCTCCAGGCGAGCGAGTTCCACCGCCGCGCCCTCATTTCCAAACCGTTCAGCCTGCTTGAACCAGTGCCATGCGGCCACGAAATTCACGTCTCCCGCATGGCCACCCGCATGGGCGATGCCAAGGTTGAAGGCGCAACGGCTGTCGCCGAGGTCGGCGCCCCGGGCCCACCAGCCAAGTGCAGAAGCGAAGTCCTGCGGACCGCCAGCACCGGTCATCATCATGGCACCGACATGGGTGATGGCATCGAGCTCGCCGTCTTCTGCTGCGAGCAGGAACAGGGTGCGGGCCCGCACCTCGTCCTTCTCGCCACCCAGCCCGCGCACGAGCATGAAGCCGAGATTGAAACGCGCGGCAGGCAATCCGGTCTCGGCAGCCTGGTGATAATAGGCTCTCGCGGCGGCGAGATCCTGGTGGACCCCCCGGCCATGGTGCAGCATGGTACCGAAAGTGTTTGCGGCGGCGGCGTGGCCGTCATTGGCGGCCTTGCGCAGGGCCTCGACCGCCTTCAGGAGCGATTCCCCGCCCTCACTGCCGTCAAGCAGGGTTTGAGCGCGTTCATAATTGAAGTGCCCCTTATCCATGCAGGCACATTAGAACAGACCGGCAGGCTGGCTAGACGGAAAACACAGTTTTGCCACAATAAATCAATCACAGCGTGATTTTCAGGCGCCGGGATGACAGGAGCGCCGTGGGCGCTAGTGTGCGCGTCTGAGCCAGCGGAGAGCCGAATTGCCTGATTCCACAACAGTACTGACGCCGGAGCGGCTGTACGCCTCCCCTTCCCTGTCGGGCTCGTCCCCACGGGGCGTGAAGTTTTCCCCGGACGGCGAACGGGTGACCTTCCTGAAAGGACGCCCGGATGAGCAGGATCGGCTGGATCTCTGGCAGTTCAACGTCCAAACGGGCGTTCAGAGCCGGCTGATCAATTCGCAGCTGTTACAACCTCACGACGCAGAGCTTTCTGAAGAGGAGAAGGCGCTGCGCGAGCGCAAGCGGATCGCGGGCACCAAGGGCATTGTCGATTACAGCTGGGGCACGGCCGACACGATACTGGTGCCGCTGGGGGGGGACCTTTACCTGGCAACCCTGGGCGAAGGGGTCCCGCAGGTCCGCCAGCTGACCGACACCGATGCGTTCGAAACGGACGCGAAAGTATCGCCAAAAGGGCGCTATGCGAGTTTCGTGCGCGAAGGCGCGCTGTATGCAATCGACCTCACCACGGATGCCGAGACGCGCCTGTCGCCGACTGCCGAACCGGACAAGGCGATTTCCTATGGCGTTGCCGAATTCGTGGCGCAGGAAGAGATGCATCGTTTCACCGGTTACTGGTGGAGCCCGGACGACCGCTACGTCGCCTACACACGCGTGGATGAATCCACCGTCGATATCATACCACGCTTCGACATAGAGGCGGACAAGGTGACGGTCATCGAACAGCGCTACCCGCGCGCCGGGCGGCCAAATGCCGTGGTGGACCTGTTTGTTCGCGACATGGCGACGGGGGAGACGGTCGAGCTGAAATGGCGCAAAGAGGATTGGGGGCCCGCGACGGACCAGTACCTCACGCGCGTGAACTGGCTACCTGATGAAGAACTGATCGTCCAGGGCGTGGACCGGGACCAGACAAGCCTCTGCCGCACGCGCTTTGCCGGACCGGATTGGTCCCCTGCCCCGATGGAAACAGAGACGCAGCCCTGCTGGATCAACCTCAATGCAGACTGGCTGCCCTTCGCACCTGAGCCCCGCAGCACGCACTCCACGCAACCGGTCCATGTGCTGACGACGACCGAGTCCAGTACCTATCGCCACGTCGCCTGCATGAACCGTCTCGGTGATCTTCATGCGGTGACCGAAGGCGACTGGGCCGTCGATCGCGTCCTCGCTTTCAGCAAGGAAGATGACGCGGTGATGTTCACGGCCCATGCTGACACGCCTCTCGAGCGCCACCTCTACACGGCACCCCTTCAGGGTGGCAAACCGGTCCGCATTACCGAACTGGGCAAGTCATGGGCGATCACGATGGCGCCGGACGGGCAGTCCTTTGTCGGCACAAGTGCGTCGCCGGGCCAGCCGCCGCAGGTGGGCCTGTACAAGGCGGACGGGTCGTTGATCGCGTGGATCGAAGAGAACCGGCTGGATGAGACCCATCCCTATGCCCCCTTCCTTCCCCGTCATGCCCTGCCGGAATTCGGCACGCTGACAGCCGAGGATGGTCAGGACCTCTATTATTCGATCCTCAAGCCACCGGGCTTTGATCCTGCGGAAAAATATCCGGTCATCGTCGAGGTCTATGGCGGGCCGCACGTGCAGACCGTGATCAATGAATGGGGCCGGGTATCAGACCAGTTCTATGCGCGCGAGGGCTACATCCTGTTCCGGCTAGACAATCGCGGCTCGGCGAACCGGGGCAAGCAATTCGAAGACGTCATCTATCGCCGCACGGGCGGGCCGGAAGTGCGCGACCAGCTGGTCGGCGTCGACTGGCTGAAAGCCCAGCCTTTCGTCGATGCACGCCGCATCGCAATCCAGGGCTGGTCTTATGGTGGCTACATGACCCTGATGACGGTGCTGCAGGCGCCGGCGGGCACGTTTGCCGCAGCTGCCGCGGGCGCGCCCGTCACCGACTGGCGTCTCTACGACACGTTCTATACCGAGCGCTACATGGATACGCCGGAGGACAATCCGGATGGCTACGAAGCCTCCAGCGTCTTCCCATATGTCGACAATCTCGCAACGCCCCTGTTGCTGATGCATGGCATGGCCGACGACAATGTCACCTTCGACAACACGACACGCCTGATGGCGGCGCTGCAGGAAAAGGGCAAGGCGTTCGAACTGATGACCTATCCCGGCCAGCGCCACGGCATTCGCGGCGAAGCGCTGCAGGTGCATTTGATGAAGACGCGCATGGCGTTCCTGGAGCGCTATTTGAAACCCGAACAACAGGCCACAGCATGATGGAATTACTCGACCGGATCCCGCTCATTATCGTGATCGTCGCATGCCTGACGCTGGGGTTGGCGCCGTTCACGCCCGAGCCGCACATCTGGGAAAAACTGAAAATGCTGACCGCGGGAACCCTGACGAGGCCGGTTGATATCTTCGACTTCTTTCTCCACGCGGGCCCCTGGTTGCTGCTGATGGCCAAGCTGGCCCGCATGGGCCTGACGAAATGACCATCAAGCCCTGGAAAATTGTCGAGAGCCGGCAAACCTTCAAGGACAAGTTCCTGTCGCTGCGTACGGACCGGTGCGCGCGCGAGGACGGCCATGTCGTACCGGCCTATCATGTGCTGGAGTTCACAGACTGGGTGACACTGATTCCAGTGACGGACGAAGGCAATGTCGTGCTGATTCGCGAGTATCGCCATGCGGGTGACGTGGTCCTGCTCGGTATTCCAGGCGGCGTGATGGACCCGGGTGAAACCGACGCAGCGCGGGCAGGCCAACGGGAGCTGCAGGAAGAGACCGGCTATTCGGCGCGCGACATGATCCCGGTCGGCACCTGCTTCCCGAACCCGGCCATTCAGGACAACCGTATCCACTACTACCTCGCCACCGGATGCACGAAGACACATGAGCAATCACTGGACCCGAACGAGGAAATTGAGGTGCTGGAAATGCCCTATGCTGACTTCCTCGCGTATGAGGGGCTGGAAGCCCAGCATGCGCTTCACGCAGCGGCATTGTTTTACACCGAGCGGTTTTTCAGCAAGCATCCGGACAAGCGCCCGAAGTCGCGCCACATAAACAAGGACACATGACATGCCCGCCTTCCAGCCGACCGCCGACCAGTTCCGCGCCTTTCGCGACGACCCGTATGATGGCCCTGTCGCGCAGGTGAACCTGCTGAAATTCCGCGTGAAGGCGGAGTATGCCGAAGGCGCCCCGGAACATGGCGAGGCGATCCGTGGCGAGACCGCCTACCAGCGATACTCGGAAGCCTTCTCCGTGGCGGCAGCAGAGGTTGGCGGCTCGACCATGCTGCTCGGATCGACCGAGCGCTACTTTATCGGTGGCGGCGACTGGGACGCGGTTCTGGTCAATCACTTCCCGACGCGTCAGGCCTTCATCGCCATGCTGAACCACAAGGACTACAAGTCCATGTCCCGCCACCGCGACGCGGGCCTCCTGTGCCAGGAACTGATCGTAACCCGGCCAAGCTGGGCTAATGGCAAAAAGGTCTGATCCTCAATGACTGACACGCCATCTGCCATCAGCCGGTTGCTGCATCATCGGAGCCAGGGCCTGTCGAAGGGCGAGGCGGTATCACTGCCGATCCATGCGACCTCCGTCTTCCATCTGCCAGGCGAGCCGGATGGCAGCCATTTCTATGGCCGCAACGGCAACCCGACGGTCGAGGCGGTGGAGGCCGAGATCGGCATCCTGGAAGACGCCGACGTGGTCTGCTTCCCGTCGGGCATGGCGGCGATTGCCTCGGTTTTCTATTCGGTGCTGCGCCCCGGCGACACTGTGCTGGTGCCGTCGGATGGCTATTATAATGTCCGCAACCTGCTGGTCGCCCAGTTCGAGCCGATGGGCGTGACCATGCGCACATGCCCGACGGCGGACATGGCCGAGGCGGACATGGCCGGCTGCAGGCTGGTGCTGATCGAATCGCCATCCAACCCCGGACTGGCCGTGTGCGACATTGCGAAAGTCGCCCAGCGTGCGAAAGCAGCGGGCGCACTGGTGATGGCTGACAATACGACCGCCACGCCGCTGTGCCAGCAACCGCTGGACCTTGGGGCCGATGTCAGCGTGCTGTCGGATACCAAGGCCATGGCAGGCCATTCGGACGTTTTGTGCGGCCATGTGGCGACGCGAGATGCCAAATTGTTCGACGGCGTGAAGACCTGGCGGCGGCTGGCGGGCGCGATTGTCGGGCCGTTCGACGCCTATTTGCTGCACCGGGGGCTGGAGACGCTGGACGTTCGCCTCGGCCGCATGAACGCCAATGCGCTGGCCGTAGCCGAAGCCGTACAAGGACATAAGGCGGTACTGGCCGTGAACTATCCCGGTTTGGGCAATGACCCGTTTCATCAGGTCGCACGGCGGCAAATGAGTGGTTTCGGGCCGATTGTGAGCTTTACGCTCGCCAGCCAGGCGAATGCGGACGGGTTCATTTCCGCCTGCGCCCTACTCTCTCCGGCGACGAGTTTCGGCGGCGTGCATTCGAGCGCGGAGCGCCGGGCGCGCTGGGGCGACGCCGTTCCGGAGGGTTTTGTGCGGTTCGCCGCAGGAATCGAGCCGACCCGCGATCTTGTTGCCGCTGTGACACAGGCACTCGACACCCTGTCCTGAGACGGACCGGTCGTCGTGACATGTCCCGGAATCTGGTATAGTTCTTGCTGATTATGGGCGGGACCCACGCCATGAAACGACTGAGTATAGTACTCTTTTTTGCCCTGGCCGGGGGATTGGCCTGGGGCTGGTTCAAGTTGAACCAGCCGGCAGAGCCTATGGAAATGTCAGAACCGCTGCGCATTGAGCAGGGCGTGGTGATCGGCGGCATTGACCACGACAACCCGGATATCAAGGTTTTCAACGGACTGCCCTACGCGACAGCCCGGCGCTGGACGGCGCCCGATGCCGCCCCCCAGTGGGGCGCAATTCCACGTGATTCCCGCAAGTTCGGCGCAGAATGCCTGCAGCCGCGCGCCAGCCTTGGCGGGTTCGTCAATGACATCGTGGAAGGTGTCGGCTTGCCTTGGTGGAAACGCGTCCTGGCCGAGAAATACCTCGCCGCCCAGCCGCGCCCGCCGGAATCGGAGACCTGCCTTTTCCTCAACGTGCGCACCGGGAACCTGGACGGCGACGTGCCCGTTCCCGTGATGGTCTGGATCCATGGCGGCTCGCACCAGGCCGGGGCCGGATCGACCAGCATCTACCAGTCGAACGGCCTCGTCGAAAAAGGCGTTGTTCTGGTCACAATCAATTACCGCCTTGGCCCACTCGGCTATCTCGCCCACCCCGCGCTGACGGAAGCCGATGGCACATCCGGAAACTATGGCCTGATGGACCAGATGGCGGCGTTGAACTGGGTCCGTCGCAACATAGCGAGCTTTGGCGGGGACCCGAACAACATCACTGTGTTCGGCGAAAGCGCGGGCGCACAATCGGTCAGCGAACTGATGGCTTCGCCCTATTCTGCCGGCCTGTTCGACAAGGTGATCCTAGAGAGCGGATCAAGCAGCTACAATGCGATACACCTGAAAAAATCACCACTGGCGAATGTGCGGAGCGCCGAGGATGTCGGCACCGAGTTCCTGTCGACACTCGTCCCGCCCGCAGCCGTGGCTGCCGACTTGCGCGCCATTCCTGCCGCAGCCATCATCTCGCGAGCCGAAGCACGTAGCGACCTGACGAGCTATTTCCTGCCCAATGTGGACGGCAAGATCCTGCCGGAAATGATCGGCAAGGCGATCCGCGACGGAAACGTTCCGCACCTGCCGATGCTGGCCGGATACAATGCCGACGAGGGCTCGCTCTTCTACGACGAGATCCGGTCTCCGACGGTCCTGTCGAAGCAGAACACCGGTACACTGGAAGAACGCGAGGAGGCGCTCGCTGATGTGTTCGGCACGAATCCGGCAAAAGCCCTGCAGTCACTGTATGGGATGGAAAGCCTGGAAACCTGGGACCGGGGCGCGGCCGACATGCTGGGCGACGACATGTTCGGCGTGCACATGCGGTTCATCGGCAAGGAGAATGCCGATGCCGGGCAACCGACCTGGATGTACATGTTCTCGCGCACCTGGCCGTCCAAGCACCAGACGATCGGCGCCTACCATTCGGCGGAAATTCCGTTCGTGTTCGACAGCCACTCGCCCCTGCTGCCCGTGTCGCATGTCGATGAAAAACTGACCGACATCATGACCAGCTACTGGACGAATTTCGCCCGGACCGGAAACCCGAACGGGGACACGCTTCCGGAGTGGCCAAAGTACACGTCCGAGACCGACACCTGGAACGAATTGCACTATCCGGTCGAGCCGCACCGTGAGCTGCGCGCCCGCAAGCTGGACATCCTGGAAGAGAACCTGATCGCGCGGATCGAGGCGGTCACCGAAATCATCGCACCGCGTGACATGGCGCTGAACATTGAGCCGGGCGTGCTGTCAGGCGACGAGGAGACTGTTGCAGATAGCAACTAGGCCCTCAAGATCGGTCGCATCGAACGCGTCGAGATCAGTGGAATCCACGTCCAGCACCGCGACCAGTTTGCCGTCAGCATCAAAGACGGGCACGACGACTTCCGAATTCGAGGCTGAATCGCAGGAGATATGCCCAGGGAACGCGTGCACGTCCGGCACGAGGATCGGCTCGCCCGTGGCGGCGACATGGCCGCAAACGCCTTTTTCGAAGGGTATCCGCAGGCAGCCGAGCGTGCCCTGGTAGGGGCCGACGACGAGTTCGCGGGGTTTCAGCGGGTCAACGATATAGAACCCGGTCCAGAAAAAGCGCGGGGCCATGGCCTGGGCCAGGATGCAGGCGGCGGTCGCATAGCGCGCCGTGACCGAGGTTTCGCCGGACACGACGCTGTCGATTTCCGCTTTCAGGTCGCGATAGTGCTCAGCCTTGTCCATGTTCCGCCTCATCCCTGCCTTGGATCGGCTATATCGGGTGGACCGGGCCGCGGGGCAATAGGGCGTTGAAGCAACGCGCAACCTCTGGAATAGTCTGGCACACGCGCAGGCAACCGGGGCGCCTGAGGCAGGAGGGTCGAAACGTGAGCTTGCCGATCCGGATGGGAGCGCTATGCGCGCTCGCCTATATGCTGGCTTCGCCTGTGAGCTGGGCGCAGGCGGCCGGGGCTGAGCCCGGTCCCCGGACAGACCTCGAATCCGTCGACCGGGCGCATGATGCCTATCTGAGAAAGGGCGGGCTGCAGTCGGGCAGGCCTGATCCGGACTTCCAAGACAACCCGCTGGACACTCCCGTGGGAGGGCTCCCGTCCGAATCATCAGGCTCCGGGGGCGGCGCCGATAGCCGGGGACCAACGGACGGCGAACTCCAGCTTGAGCGACCGGAGGCCGGCGGACCTGAAACCAGGCCCAAGCCAGCACGCGGGGAACTCCAGCTGGAGCGGCCCGAATCGGACGATCCTGCCGACCTGCCACAATTCAAGCCGCAGCCGAAATGGCTGAAGGCGATTTCCCAGTTCCTTGAAAGCCTCGGTCCCTTCCTGCAATTCATTTTCTGGACCGCGATTGCAGTGGTCGCAGCCAGCATTCTCTATTTCCTGTTCGGCGAAGCCATTCGGGTCCGGTTCGGCAAGTCTGGCGACCTCAAGCCGGGCAATCCGGACGATATCCTGCCCGATATTCGCCCTGATGCCGACCGGGCGCGGTCGCTGCTGGAAGAGGCCGACCTCCTGGCGCAGGCGGGCGCATTCGCCGAGGCCGTGCACCTGCTGCTGTTCCGTTCGATTGATGACATCCAGCAGCGGCTCGAAGGCGGCGTTCCGCGCTCGTTGACGGCGCGCGAGATCGGCGGGCTGGGCCTGTTGCCTGATCATGCGAAAATGGCCCTCAGCCCCATCATTATGATTGTCGAGCGAAGTTTCTTTGGCGACCGGGATGTTGATGAAGTCGGCTGGAAAACCGCGCGCGGCTCGTACGAGCATTTCGCCTTCGGAGCGGGCTGGGAATGAGTGTGCGGGTGGAAACCTCATCTCCCTTTTCGGCACGCACCGTCGGCATCCTGATGGCGATCGCGATTATCTCGTTCGGCGCCGTGATGGTCCTTGCCGGCTGGGCGCCGGAATTGCGCAACCGCGACCAGGCTGGCGATCATCCCTACTCAACGTCTGCCATCGGATATAATGGCATCGTCCAGTTTCTCGACGCACAAGGCTACCCGGTCGAAATTTCGCGTCTCGAACACCGGCTGACCGAACGCGACTGGGGCGTGATGATTGTCACCGTCTCGCCACAAGGCATGGGCGACAAGCTGCACGCTCTCACGCTGCAGCCGACAACGCTGATCGTGCTGCCCAAATGGATCGGGGAAACTGACAGGCTCAACAAGAAGCGTCAGCGCGACACCCGCTTCATGGACGCGCGTCGCCTGAACGACCTGCTGGGCCGACTCGATATCGACGGCGAGATCGGCCGGATCGACGTGCCGCGACTCACAGATACGCCGTTCGGCGATATGGCGCTGAGGCCGGACCTGAAGATGCAGGTCATCCGGTCGAACTCACTGGTGCCGATTGCCTGGACTGATGACGGAATCCTGCTGGGCAAGCTGGACGACCAGGAAATCTATGTGCTGGCCGACCCGGACATGCTGAACACGTTCGGGCTGGCCAGCCGGGAAAATGCCCGCTTCGCTGTGCAACTGATGGACTGGCTGCGTTATGATGAGGCCGAGCCGATCATTTTCGACGCGACGCTGCATGGCTTTGTCCATTCGGAAAACCTGTTGCAGATGATGTTCGACATTCCCTTTGTTGGCGCGACTCTGGCAGCGCTATTCGCCGGTTTCCTGCTAGGATGGGCCGCGCTGGTGCGCTTCGGTCCGACGACGCGGGAGACCCGGGTGATCGCGCTGGGAAAGCAGGCGCTGGTCGACAATTCAGCGGGCCTGTTCACGATGGCGCGACGGGAGACGCGGCTGGCGCCCGGCTACCTGACCATGATGCGGCGGCGCGTGGCGCGCGAGATCGCGGCGCCAAGGACGATGACCGAAGCCCAGCTTTCCGCCCTGTTCGACAGGCTGGGGCCGGAAGAGCAATCGGGCAAGACGTTTTCACAAATCGAACGCGGCCTTCGTACGGCATCAGCCAGTCGCGAAGAGCTGATGACCAGGGCCCGCGAACTGTATCGCTGGCGACGCGACATTCTCAGGAGAGGCACGCATGAACGTAAGTGACATCAAGACGCTGGCGGGAGGTATCCGAAGCGAAGTGCGCAAGGCGGTAATCGGCCAGGACGCGACGGTCGACATATTGCTGACGGCGCTATTTTCGTCAGGACACGTATTGCTGGAAGGCCCGCCGGGAACGGCCAAGACGCTCCTGGCGCAATGCTTCGCCAAATCGATATCGCTCGACTTCGGGCGCATCCAGTTCACGCCAGACCTGATGCCGGGCGACGTGCTGGGCACAAACCTGTTCAACTTCCAGACCAATGAGTTCAGCCTGACCAAGGGGCCGATCTTCACCGACCTGCTGCTGGCCGACGAGATCAACCGGACGCCGCCGAAGACCCAGGCGGCCCTGCTGGAAGCGATGCAGGAGCGCAAGGTGACGATTGACGGGGAGTCCTATCCGCTGAACCCGCGCTTCACCGTGATCGCGACGCAGAACCCGATCGAGCAGCAAGGTACCTATCCCCTGCCCGAGGCGCAGCTGGACCGGTTCCTGTTCAAGCATACGCTGGACTATCCGAGCCGCGAGGAAGAGTTCGCCATTGTTGCGCAGCATGGCACGCGGACCGGCATGAACACGCCCGCCTCGTTCGGGATCGGGTCGGTGATCTCTGCGGCAGACCTGGACACGGCGGTCGAGACCGTCTCGCAGATCAAGTTGAAGGACGACATCATCTCCTACATTGTCGACCTGATCCGCGCGACGCGGGAAACCCCGGCGCTGGAAACCGGCGCGAGCCCGCGGGCAGCGGCGGCGCTGGCTACGGCAGCGCGGGCAAGGGCGGCGATTGATGGGCGCGACTTTGTGATACCGGACGATGTGAAGACGCTGGCCCTGCCAGCGCTGCGCCATCGCATCCTGCTGTCACCGGCTGCCGAGATCGAAGGCAAGACGACGGACGAGACGCTGGCGGGTATCATAGAGCAGACGGCGGCGCCCCGGTGATTTCGCCGACGCCTCGCGCGGTCTTCCTGATGCTGCTCGGCGCGCCACTGATGCTGGCCATAGCACTGATGGCCCCGGCGCTGTGGATCGTGTCGGCGGGGTGGATTGTCGGTGTTGGCGCGCTGATCCTGCTGGATGCGATGACCGGGGCGTCACTGCGCGCCTATGACGTGAAGATGGCGCCGCCCGCCCTGCTCTATGTCGGCGGCAGCGACCCCTTGCCGGTCGTGCTGGGGTTTGCAAACGGGGCCTTGCCGCGTCGCCTGCAGGTACAGCTGGAGACCAATGATCTGCTCGAGGACAATCCGGCCTCAGGCCTGCGCGGCTGGGAAGGCCGGGAGCGGCCGTATGAATTCACGCTGGTGCCGAGACGGCGCGGCACGGCGAAACTGGTGCGCCTGTGGAGCCGCTGGAACGGGCCGCTGGGCCTGGTGCAGAAGCGGCATGTCGCACAGCTGGACCATGATGTCCTGGTGACGCCGAACATTCGCTGGGTAAAGGATGAGGCGATCCGCCTGTTTTCGCGTGACGCCGCCTTCGGCATCAAGACACAGATCGAGCGCGGCGATGGCAGCGAGTTCGATGCGTTGCGCGAATTCACCAGTGGCATGGACAGGCGGGCCATCGACTGGAAACATTCGGCCCGTCACCGCAGCCTCCTGGCCAAGGAATTCCGTACCGAGCGCAACCATAATATCGTCTTCGCGTTCGATACCGGGCGGTTGATGAGCGAACCGCTGGGCGGGGTGCCGAAGATCGACCGGGCGATCAATGCCGGGCTGTTGCTCTCCTTTGTCTCGCTGCGCCAGGGCGACCGGACCATGTTTTACGGGTTCGACTCGCGGCCCGGCCTGACGACCGGTTTCCTGAGCGGACCGCGCAGCTTTCCCAAGGTGCAGAGCATGGCAGCTAACCTCGATTATTCGACCGAGGAGACGAATTACACGCTGGCCCTGTCGACTCTGGCCAGCCGGCTGGAGCGGCGCAGCCTGATCATCATCTTCTCGGATTTCGTCGATACGATTTCAGCTGAACTGATGCTGGAAAACGTGAAGCGGCTGACCGACCGGCACCTGGTCCTGTTCGCGACGTTCGAGGATGAGGCCCTGTCGGGCATGGTGGATGCGCCGCCGGAAACCACCGAGGATGTGACCCGCGCGGTGATCGCCGACGGCATGCTGGCCGAGCGGGACGTGGTGTTCCGGCGCCTCCAGCGGATGGGCGTGCAGATCATCGAGACGAAACCCGAAGCCTTTGGCGGAGCGCTGATCTCGCGCTACTTGCAGATCAAGCAGAGGGACATGCTATGAGCGACATGCTCAAATCCTATCGCTTCCGGGAAGAGCGCGAGGCCGACTGGCGCAAGCTGGACCTGATCCTGACGCGGGCCGAGAACAGTGGCGTCAAAGCCCTGGGCGATGACGAGATGACCGCCCTGCCGCGACTGTACCGGCAGGCGGTGTCGTCGCTGTCCGTGGCCAAGTCGATCTCGCTGGACCAGAACGTAATCACCTATCTGGAAAGCCTCTGCACGCGGGCCTATTTCTTCGTGTACGGTGCACGGACGACGCTGGGCGAACGGATAATGGACTTCCTGCGGCGCGGCTGGCCGCAGGCGGTGCGCGGCGCGGTGGGGCCGACGCTGCTGTCTTTCCTCTTCTTCTTTGGCGGCATCGGGCTGGCCTTCTTTCTCTGCCTGCAGGACATGGACTGGTTCTGGACCTTTCATGGCGAGAACATATTGGAAGGACGCAATCCGGATGCGACCGTGGAATACCTGCTTTCGACAATCTACACTGACCCCAAAGAGCATGGGCAAAGCGAACTCGCCGCCTTTGCTAGTTCCCTGTTCAACAATAATGCGCAGCTTTCGCTGGTCGCCTTCGCGCTGGGCTTTGCGTTCGGTGTGCCGACGGCCTGGCTGTTGCTGTATAACGGCGTCTCGCTGGGCTCGATGTATGCCGTGTTCTGGCAGAAGGAGCTGGGATACGAATTCACCGGCTGGCTGATGATCCATGGCGTGACGGAACTGTTCGCGATCACGCTGGCCGGGGCGGCCGGTTTCGTGATTGGCGGGGCGGTGGCGTTTCCGGGCCAGAAAACGCGGCTCGCGTCTGCCCGGGCGTCCGGCAAGCAGGCGGCCACGATGGCAATGGGCTGTGTGATCATGCTGATCGTTGCGGCCCTGCTGGAGGGGTTCGGCCGGCAGATGATCAATTCCGATACGGTGCGCTATGTCATCGCCGGGACCAGCCTGGTGCTGTGGTGCGGGTATTTCTACCTGCCGCGCGCGGAGCACCGCCTGTGAGCAAACCGCCGGCCCCCGCCCGTCCGGGCATCAGCATGGAAGCGGCACAACGCCGCCGGGCGCGTCTGGCCGAACATTTGCGAGTCGGCAAGATGACGCGCACGCTGGTGACACCGGAGGGAGCGGAGATCCGGCTCAGGCTGGCGAGCGTGGCTGAGCGCGCCGGGGCCCTGTTCATCGACCTGGCGATCCAGTGGGCAGTGATGGTCGCGATGTGGATCGCCTTCGCTTACGTAGCAGCCAGTATCGGGTTCGGGCAAATGCATGTCGCTTTTGCCTTCCTGCTGGTCTTCCATTTCGTGCTGCGGAACTTCTATTTCATCTTCTTCGAGATTGGCCGGAAGGCGGCAACGCCGGGCAAGCGAGCGCTGGGCCTGAGGGTGGCATCACGCGATGGCGGACGGTTGACGGCGGATGCCGTGCTGGCCCGCAATTTCATGCGGGAAGTCGAGATCGGCCTGCCGCTGCAATTCCTGTTCATGGGCGGTGACCAGGTGGGGGCATGGATCGCCCTGCTGGGACTGGCCTGGTCGGGCGTATTCATGCTGTTCCCGCTGTTCAACAAGGACAAGATGCGGGTCGGCGACCTGCTGGCGGGAACCTGGGTGATCAAGGCACCGAAGGCGCAGCTGATGCAGGACATTGTGTCAGCAGTGACATCGCCGGAACTGGGAGCGCGTTTTGCCTTCACGCCGCAGCAGGTGGACGCCTATGGCATCCACGAACTGCATGTCCTCGAGGACGTGCTGAGGCAGTCGGCACCGGTGGTCAAGCAACAAGTGGCGGCGCGCATCCGCGCCAAGGTGGGCTGGGACCCCGGCACGGGCGAGACGGACCTTGCCTTCCTGGAAGCCTATTATGCGGCCCTGCGCAAACGGCTCGAACAGCGCATGTTGCTGGGCGAACGCAAGAGCGACAAATATGATGTGGGACGGTAGGGGCACCCGTCATGTCCCTGCCCTGCACAAGCGCCCGGATCATCCCGCGACGCCCAGCAAACTGGTCTGATTGGCTGCCGGATTCAGCCCGAGCTTTCCCATGTTGCGAGCGCCGCCCGCAGCAGGGCCGTGGCGACGGCGCCGAGTTCCGGCGGCAGGCGGTGGGTGCGGGCCACGGGGCGGGCAAGGAGCGGCGCGGCCGGGACGGGCCCGCAGGCGCGTGCTGCCGCCGTAAACCCGTCCCGGTCCATATCCGGCCCCAGTCAACTGTTCAGGGCGATTGATAGTCTGGCAGGCGGGCCATTCGCTACGCTGCGGTCCTCAAAGACCAGGGGTGCATCCAGGCCCCGCCTGCCAGGCACATCCTACAGCAAAATGACAATACAAGGGTGCATTGCGCTGCGCTTAATGCACCCAACACTTTTACAACCTGTCCTGCGCCCAGTCGCGGGTGAGGAAGCCGTCGATCATGTCACAGACGAGACCGAGTTCGACGAGGGCGGTGGCGAAACGTTCCGGGTCGGCGAGGGGTTTAAAGATGGAGCCGGCCTCGAACTGGTTAGGGGCTTCGAGGGCGATGGTCATGTGTCCCTCCTCGAAGATACCGCGCAGCTTTCCCCCGGAAAAATGGCGCTCGAGTGCGATGAGGCGTTCAATCCGGTTGGGCGTCAGCAGGGCGCGGGCCTCGACCTGGTCGGTGGAGTAGACGGTGAAGGCCCGGTCGAGTTCCGACGAGACAAGGCTGACCTGCTGCAGGTCCTTCACCGCCTTGCCGCGCTTCCACCAGCGCGAGCGGGCCATGAGCGTGCGGCCGAGGAAGCGATCGGGGTACTGGACGTGGAACAGGAGGCCCTGGAACACGGTGGCGCCATTCTTGCCGGATGTTTCCAGTTTGGCCTCGACGAGGGAAAAGGCGGCCCCGGCGCGGGTGCCCTTTATCAGATCCTCGAAATGGCGGGAATCGTGACCCGGCAGGAGGCTGGCATCGTCCAGCACATCATAAGCGGGGGTGGGGCATTCGGAACCGGTGGCATCGGACGCACCGAACCTGGCACTGCCGAACGGCGTGGTGATGCGGGTTTGCCCGCCGCGCTTGCGTTTGCGCTTGCCCGTCCTGGCGCCGGGCGTGCCATACCGCGCCTGGTGCGCCTTGGCCGCCGCGATGAGGCTGCGGTAATCGCTGACCCCGGACACGTCGGGCGCGAGCGTTTCATAGGTGAATCCGAAACACTGGCAGGCCGCGCCGAGAACAAGTTCCTTGGTGGCAGACTTCATGGCGTACATTCGCAACCAGTCCATGCCGGCAATCAGGATGATGGAAATCGGCGTCCCGAAGGCCAGCACAATCGTCCAGGCCCCGAACAGGAACGGCTTCATGACGCCGAAGACGAGCAGGAGCAGCCAGGGAATCACAGCGGCAATCGCCGTCTTGCGCCAGACCTTGCGGAAGGTCTCGCGGCGCGCGGATTCGCGGGCATGGAGAGCGGGCGCGAGCGTTTCGGCCCAGATTCGCGGACCATGGGCGAATTCCGGGCGTTTCCGGGCTATCGCCTCAAGGCTCGGCACGTTCACGGGCTTCCCTGAAGCGTCATATTCGATTCGAGTCATGCCGGGCCCCCAACTTGCCTGATTTCATAGCATTGACGTTCGCTTGGTGAACAAAAAATTCACGGTCCGCCTGTTGACGGAGCCCCCTGCCACTCCTATTTCCGGTTCAACGTTAGCAGTCCGGGCAGGTGAGTGCCAAAAGCCTCCCCTCTCCCGGTGCTGACGCGACCCATTCAACCCCAGAACCTACGTAGAAAAGCGAGAGGCTCAATCATGAAACTTCGTCCCCTCCACGACCGCGTCGTCGTGCGCCGCGTCAAGGAAGAAGAAAAGTCCAAGGGCGGGATCATCATTCCCGACACCGCCAAGGAAAAACCACAGGAAGGCGTTGTTGTCGCCGTAGGCGCAGGTCTACTCGATGACGCCGGCAAGCGCATCCCGCTCGACGTGAAAGCGAAAGACCGCGTGCTGTTCGGCAAATGGTCCGGCACGGAAGTCACCGTCGATGGCGAAGAGCTGCTCATCATGAAAGAGAGCGACATCATGGGCGTCCTGGCGAGCTAGTCACCCACCCCGTCGCAATTTCCTGAATTTTCAAACTATTCAAAGAGGTAACTCACTATGGCTGCCAAACACGTTGTTTTCGGCTCCGAAGCCCGCGAGAAGATGCTGAAGGGCGTCGACACGCTCGCAAACGCAGTGAAAGTCACGCTCGGCCCTAAAGGCCGTAACGTGGTGATCGAGAAGTCCTTCGGCGCACCGCGCTCCACGAAGGACGGTGTCACCGTCGCAAAAGAAATCGAACTTGAAGACAAGCTGGAGAACATGGGCGCACAAATGCTGCGCGAAGTAGCCTCCAAGGCAAACGACGTCGCCGGTGACGGCACGACGACTGCCACGGTTCTCGCACAGGCCATCGTTCGCGAAGGCATGAAGCGCGTCGCTGCGGGCATGAACCCGATGGACCTGAAGCGCGGCATCGAGAAGGCTTCTGCTGAAGTCGTCAAGGACCTCGCCCACCACGCCAAGAAAGTGAAAACCAACGAAGAGATCGCCCAGGTCGGCACGATCTCGGCAAATGGCGACACTGAAGTCGGCGCGATGATTGCTGAAGCCATGGCGAAAGTCGGCAATGAAGGCGTCATCACGGTTGAAGAAGCCAAGTCGCTGGAAACCGAGCTTGATGTCGTTGAAGGCATGCAGTTCGACCGCGGCTACCTGTCGCCTTACTTCATCACCAATGCCGACAAGATGAACGTCGAACTCGAAGACGTCCTCATCCTGCTTCACGAGTCGAAACTGTCGAGCCTGCAGCCAATGCTGCCGATCCTCGAATCGGTTGTCCAGTCGCAGAAGCCTCTCCTGATCATCGCTGAAGACGTTGACGGCGAAGCCCTTGCCACGCTGGTCGTGAACAAGCTGCGCGGCGGCCTCAAGATCGCTGCCGTGAAAGCACCGGGCTTTGGCGACCGTCGCAAGGCCATGCTGCAGGACATCGCTGTCCTGACAGGCGGCCAGGTCATCTCCGAAGACCTCGGCATCAAGCTGGAAAACGTCGGCATGGAAATGCTCGGCAAAGCCAAGCGCGTGTCGATCACGAAAGACGACACGACCATCGTCGACGGTGGCGGCAAGAAGAAAGACATCGAAGCACGCGTCTCGCAGATCCGTGCCCAGATCGAAGACACGACGTCGGACTATGACCGTGAGAAACTGCAGGAACGCCTGGCGAAACTCGCTGGCGGTGTTGCCGTGATCAAGGTTGGCGGTGCGACCGAAGTCGAAGTGAAAGAGAAGAAAGACCGTGTCGACGACGCGCTGAACGCAACGCGCGCAGCTGTTGAAGAAGGCATCGTTCCTGGTGGCGGCGTGGCCCTGCTGCGTGCGTCCAAGAACATCGACGTTGTTGGCCTCAATGACGACGAAAAAGCCGGCATCGACATCGTCCGCAAGGCGCTGGAAGCTCCGCTTCGCCAGATCGTCGAGAACGCTGGCGTCGAAGGTTCGGTTGTCGTCAACAACATCCTGTCGAACAAGTCGCGTTCTTACGGCTTCAACGCCCAGACGGAAGAATATGGCGACCTGGTTGCCATGGGCGTTATCGACCCCGTGAAAGTGGTTCGCTCTGCCCTGCAGAACGCATCCTCGGTTGCAGCCCTGTTGATCACGACAGAAGCCGCAATTGCCGAATCACCGAAGAAAGAATCCGCCGGCGGCGGTGGCATGCCTGACATGGGCGGCATGGGCGGCATGGGCTTCTAGTCCAGGCGCCAAGCCAAGCAAAACGCAAAGGCGGCCCTCCGGAAACGGGGGGCCGTTTTTCTTTGCCGACATGTTGCGATGCGCTGATGCCATTGCGGTTTCGGGACCCGTTCGATTGATCCGGGACAAGACGCGAGACAATCGGGAGGATTCAATCCATCGTTGGTCCAGCATCTGTTTCGTGGGGGACAAGCTTGGGAAATTTTAGATTCGCAGAGCGTGGTGCGTCTGCATGTGAGGCCATGGCAGCATGAAACTGCCAAAGTTCCTGGCGCGGTTCCGGTCGCCCGGCGCCGCTGGTCAAGCCGCGCCTGAACCAGAGGTCTTTGCGACGCCGGTTGAGGCCATTCCCTCCCGGACCCGCACCGAATGGCTGAACCAGTGGCTGACACTTGGCGCAAATATCGGTGTCCTGCTGGGGCTCGTCATCCTGATCGTGGAAGTACGCCAGAACGCGGCCCTGTCGCGTGCCGCGATGGAGCAGCAGAAGAATGATGTCCTCGCCCAGATCGAGTTCAACATCGCCAAACCTGAAATTTCGGAGGTCTGGATCAAGTCAATCCGCCATCCGGAAGACCTGACGGAACCGGAGATGCGGACAATGGACGCCATCCTGGTCGCGCTGATGCTGCAATGGGACCATCGCTTCCAGATGGAGTCGGCTGGACTGGCGAGCCGGGCAGATGCCCGTCAGCACGTGCTCAACTCGGCCCGCTACTATTTTGGCAGTCGCTTTGCCAAGCACTGGTGGTCGCTTCAGGCGCCCGGCTGGGAAGGCACGCCCATGATGGAAGTGGCCGGCCCGATTGTCGAAGCGACCGACGAGAACTTCCTCGCCGACTATCTCGACAAACTCAAACTGGCCCCTCCGGAAGTATCCACGGCACCGGAACCCGCGCGATGATCCTGCGACGTGTCATCTCCCATTTCAGGAAACAGGAATGGACCGCGATCGGGCTCGATTTCCTGATCGTCGTTGTCGGCGTGTTTGTGGGTCTGCAGGTTTCAAACTGGAACGAGGGGCGCGCCGTCGACCAGCAATCCGCGCTGTTTACCGAACGGTTGACCGCCGACCTTCTTGAGGAAGCATGGAATTTCCAGTTCCTGGTCGGCTATTATGACGACGTCCTCACGCATGCGAACAAGGCGCTTGCAATCCTCAAAAACGAAAGCCCTGCGTCCGACGAAGCGTTGCTGATCAGCGCCTATAGGGCGACCCAATACAATGAGGCCTTTCGGCGCCGCGCGACGTACGACGAGCTGACCTCAACCGGCAACATTGGCCTAATTCGCGATCAGACGCTGCGATTGACGGCAATGCGCATCTATACCGCCCCGGTGTTCGACGACCTCGCGAATGAAGGGATCGCGTCTCGCTACCGGGAGGCGTTTCGCATGATTGTTCCGATCCACGTCCAGAACGCGCTTGCTGCAAACTGCGGCGACCGCATCATCGCTACCGGCGACTTCAACTCTATCGTGGATGCCCTCGATTACGCATGCGAGACCGGACTGCCGCCGCAATCCATTGTCGATGCGGCAAGCAATTTGCGGTCTGACAAAACGCTTGTTCCGTTGCTGCGCCTGCGGATCGCCAACATACAAACCGTGGCGGGCAATCTGACTACCTACAACCCAGATATCGCGTCAGGGCTTGAGGCCGTCATGGAGACCAGCCAATGATCCTGCGCCGCGTTATCAAGCATGTCCAAATCAGGAATGGACGGCCATCGCAATCGACTTCCTGATCGTTGTGGTCGGTGTGTTCGTTGGTTTACAGGTGTCAAACTGGAACGCGGCAGTTCAGGAGCGTGCCCGCGCCGCGGTCTATTCCGAACGGCTGAGAAGCGAAGTCCAGGCGGAGCACGAATACGCCAATGCCCTTATCGACTACCAAACCTCCCTCAGCCGTGCGACCGATGAGGCGTACAGGGGCCTAACCCAAAAGGCACCGCTGGACGACGAAACCATACTGATCAACGCGTTCCGCGCCAGCCAGTACAATTGGTATGAGCACCGCCGGTTGACCTTTGACGAAATCGTTGTGTCCGGATCACTGACGTTGATTACCGATTAGCCCCTGCGGGATGCAGCAAACGGCATTTACGGTACGCCGCTGTTCGAGATCATCCAGTCGGAAGGCCAGGTTTCGGCATTTCGTGAATTGTTCCGTATGGCGATCGAACCTGAATTGCATGATGAACTCAGCCGCAATTGCGGCGACAAGGAATATGAGAGCACCGGCGAGGCTGTCGGCCTGCTGACGCTGGATTATGACTGCACGATAAACGCCAGTGCCGATGAAATGGCCGAAGGGGTTCGTGCGCTTCGCAACGATCCGGAGATTCTAAAGGCGCTGAAGCTGCGCAATGCGCAAGTCGACGGCCGGATCACGGACCTTGTGAGCACCGTTGAAATATTTAGCATGAACGAAATGTTTTCCGAGGAGGTCGCGCCATGATTCTCCGCCGCCTCAGCGATGCCTTCCGCTAGCAGGACTGGTTCACCGCTGCGGTGGAAACGCTGATCGTCGTGCTCGGCGTGTTCCTCGGCCTGCAGGTTAACAACTGGAACGCGGCGCGGCTCGAGCATGCACAGGAGCGCGAATACCTCATATGGCTGCATGAGGATTTCACCGAGAGCGCGGCGGGCCAGTCGCGGGATATCCGTTTCCTTGGCCATCAGCTGTCCGATCAGGGTGTGATCCTGAAGTCGCTGGAAGCCTGCGCCGTCACGGCAATCAGCTATACGACCCGGGAACGCCGGCGCGCCTATCGCCCGATGCTGGAGCAGTATGAGGACTTCCTGTCCGAGCTAGACGCCGAACTGGGCAAGAATTGAAATGACGGCGTAACGGGGCCTCGGGGAGCCCCTACCCCTTTATGGTGCTTTCGATCCCAAGCATGCTACGCCTCAAAAGCCTAGCAGGCGGGGACCATATTGAACCAATTCATTCGCGAACTGCGCCGCCGGAATGTGTTCCGGGTGGCAGGCGTATACGCCGTTGTCGGCTGGCTGCTGATCCAGATTGGCGTGGCTGTCTTGCCGACCTTCGAGGCACCCGCCTGGGTCGTGAAAGTCTTCATTGCGCTGATCCTGACCGGCCTGCCCATCGCGATCATCTTCGCCTGGACCTTCGAGATGACCCCGGAGGGCATCAAACCAACCACAGCCGTCGCTAAAGACGAAAGCATCACCCAGCGGACGGGCCGAAGGCTTGATTATGTCATCATCGCCGGCCTGGCGCTGATTGCCGTGATGATCATGGGACACCGGCTGGTGCCGCAAGCCGGTCAGGCCGCCAGTGCAGCGGCAGCCCGCGCCGTCGGCACCGGGGCCTCCGTCGCTGTCCTGCCCTTCATCGACCTCTCCCCCGACGGGGATCAGGAATACTTTTTCGATGGCATTTCCGAAGAAATCCTAAACGTCCTCGTCCGTATCCCGAAGCTGAAAGTGGCCGGGCGCACGTCCAGCTTTTCTTTCAAGGGCAAGAGTGACGACCTACGCGAGATCGGCGGCCAGCTCGGCGTCGATCATGTGCTGGAGGGCAGCGTGCGCAAATCTGGCACCAAGCTACGTATAACAGCCCAGCTGATCCGGTCGGAAGACGGTTTCCATATGTGGTCGGAGACCTATGACCGTGAACTGCCGGACGTGTTCGACATCCAGGATGATATTGCAAAGTCTGTCGCCAATGAACTTGCCCTGGCGCTCGGCCTCAAGTCAGGCGAGGCACTGATTGTTGACCGGACGAACGACATCGCAGCCTATGAGAAATACCTGAAAGCCCGCCAGCTCTACCTGACGCGCGGCCGGGAGAATCTTGATGCTGCCCTGTTGTTGTTGAACGAGGTCACGGCGCGCGATCCGGGCTTTGCGCCTGCCTGGGCGCTGATCGGTAACACCTATGTCGTTTACTAAGCCTACCAGCCGGGTTATCCGCCATATGGCGATTGGCAGCAGTGGCGTGCGATCGGACTTTCGGCCTCGGAACGGACGATTGCACTCGATCCGGGTAATGCCGAAGCCCATATAAGCCGCGCATCGCTGATGCTCTATTCAGGCGACCTCATGCCTGGCGCAGCAGAGCTGGACAAGGCGGTTGACGTCGCCCCTGACAACGCGGCTGTCCTCGACCTCGCAGCGTAAATGCTGTTAGCCTTGGGCTATCGCCAAGAAGCCAGAATCCTTGCGCGCCGCGCGGTCGGGAGTGATCCGCTGGTGTCCATCTACCGGAATACGCTCGGCAATACGATGGCCTTTGGCGGCGCAAGTCCGGACGTGCCCGATCCGTCGGCAGAAGCACTGAGACAATATGCAAAAGTCCGGGAGACCGGCCCTGACATGGTCTACGGCTACATGAATGCCTATCGAACCTTGTTGAAGGACGGGCTGTTCGACGAAGCAGAGGCGATGTTCCAGATGGAAGTTGACAGGGGGCTGGTACCGCCCGAAGCGATGGCGGATGTGAAGTCGGCCCTGTCCGCCGCCAGGCTGGGCGAAGCGGGCGCGCCAGCGCTTCGCGCCATGTTTGCGGCGAACCCGAATACGCAAGGCACGATCACCATTGTGCTGAAAGACCCGGACCTGACGATTGCCTTGATGCAACCTGTCTGGGACGAAGCATACCAGAGCGCACCAGTGCTTGTCCTCCTCAGGCCCGCCGGCGTATACCAGCACCCGACTTGGAAAGCGGAGGTGCGCAAGCAAGGCGTCCTCGCCCTCTGGAAATCGCGCGGCTTTCCCGACTGGTGCAAACCAGTCGGGGCCGACGATTTCGCGTGCGATAGCGGGGAATAGCCCGCCTAGAGCAGGTCGCCGCCAGCGGCGGCTGCGGTTGTGCCATCCTTCTTGAAGGCGCGAATGACGTTCTTGCCAGTGATCCATTTGTGCACTTCGTCCGGCCCGTCGACGAGACGCTGGGAGCGGATATGTGTGTACCAGGCGGCCAGCGGCGTATCGAGGCTGTAGCCAAGGGCGCCGTGGAGCTGGATGGCCGTATCGACGACCTTGTGCACCATGTTTGCAAGGAAGACTTTGGCAATGCCATTCTCCTGGCGCAGGTCCATGCCGTTCTCGGCCTTGTAGGCGATGTGCATGAGCATGAGGCGGGCGATGTAGAGTTCGCTGGCGCATTCGGCGAGCATGAACTGGACGCCCTGACGGTCTTCGAGCCCCTTGCCGAAGGTGGAACGCTTGGTGACATGTTCCGTGGCCAGATCCAGCGCGCGCTGAGCCATGGCGACATTGTGCATGCCGTGGCGCAGGCGGCCATAAGCGAGCCGGTGCTGGCCCATGGAGAAGCCGCCGCCCTCGCCGCCGAGCAGGTTTTCTTCCGGCACGATGAGGTTTGCGATCTTCACCTCGGCATGGCCGCCGCCCATTTCTTCATAGTGGGCGCCATGGACCGCCATGGTCGGGATGTCACGGAGGATCTTGTAGCCGGGGTTTGGCAGTTCGACGATGAAGGTGGAGTATTGCTGGTGGCGCGGCGCGTCGGGATTGGTCTTGGCCATGACGACGGCGATGTCGGCGGCGCTGGCAGCGCTGGAGAACCATTTCTCGCCGTTCAGGATATAGTTGCCCTTGCCGTCCTTGACGGCGGCGGTCTGCATGCCGGTGGCATCGGCGCCGGCGGCCTTCTCGGTCATCGAGTAGCAGATGCGCTTGTCGCCATTGAACAGCGGCTTCAGGTATTTCTCTTTCTGGAAATCCGTGCCGTGGGCGAGCAGCGTCAGCATGGTTGCGTCATCGGGGCCCTGAGAGTTCATCGAGAGGGCGCCGAGATGGCTCTGGCCGAGTTCCATCTGCACGAGGGCGTTGGCGAGGGGGCCGAGGCCCATGCCGCCATGCTCGACCGGGATGAAGGGCAGCCAGAGGCCCTGGGCGCGGGCTTTCTTGCGCAGTTCGGCCAGCACGGTCTTGTACGGCTTGCCGGCATCCATGGCTTTCTCGGCGGGGATGCATTCGTCCTGCACCCATTGGCGCACGCGCTCGCGGACTTCCTTTGCATCATCCGGAATGGTGAAATCGATGGCCATTGTCGTTTACTCCCTGTTTTCTGAACCCGATGCTAAGCCCGGAGCGGGGGTTTGCCCATAGGTGCCGCGTGGTCAGGCGTTCCCTGCAAACCTGACTGGGTCTACAAATCCGGCAAAAGAACATTCCCGAGGAAAGAAACCCATGCAGATCAGCAAAACCACACCGCTCGTTGTTACCGGCGGCGCATCCGGCCTGGGACAGGCCACCGCCGAAGCCTTTGCCAAGGCGGGTGCCCCTGTCGCGATTTTCGACATCAACGAGGAAAAGGGCGAGGCCGTCGCCAAGGCGATTGGCGGCCTGTTCTGCAAGGTGAACATCCTGGACGAGCAGTCGGTGCTCGACGGCTTCGAAAAGGCGCGTGCGGCCAACGGGCAGGAACGCGTGACCGTGCATTGCGCCATGACGGCCAAGGGCGGCAAGACGCTGCGATTCGACAAGGAGAGCCACGCCTTCAAGCGCCTGCCAACCGAGGACTATGCGTTTGGCGCGCAGGGCATCCTGGTGTCCTCCTATCGCATTGCCTCGATCTCGGCGCTGGGCATGGCGAATGCCGAGCCGATCACCGAGGATGGCGAGCGCGGCGTAATCACGCTGACCGCTTCGGTTGCCGCCATGGACGCGCAAATCGGACAGGTGGTGTATGGATCGTGCAAGGCCGGCGTGAACGGGCTGGTGTTGCCGCTGGCGCGCGACCTGATGGACCTTGGCATCCGCGTGAACTCAATCATGCCGGGCATCTTTGCGACGCCGCTGATGCTGGGCGCGCCGCAAAAGGTGCTCGACAGCCTTGCCGCCTCGGTGCCCTTCCCCAAGCGCCTCGGCAAGCCGGAAGAGTTTGCGTCGCTGGCCATGCAGTTTGCCACCAATGGCTATTTCAACGGCCAGACGATCCGCCTCGACGGCGCGATCCGGATGGCGCCGCGCTGATCTGACCGAAGACGCAGCGTCCGTTTGCGTTTCAGGCTTTGCTGCCCTCGCGGCAAGGCCTTACACTTGCTGAAAATATAATCAGGGAGAGAAACACCGTGGCCAAGGCTTTTGACTGGAATTTCGGGGATATGCTTGATGCGCTGGGCGAGGTGCTGGGTGACGATGCCCCGGCCCTGATCCATGGCGATCAGGAGGTCGCATGGCCCGAAATGACCGCGCGGTCGAACCGGCTTGCGCGGAACCTGCGCGAGATGGGTGCCAAGACCGGCGACAAGGCCGGTTTCTACCTGCGCAACCAGCCGGAATATACCGAAGCGCTGGCCGCCTGTTTCAAGGCGCGGCTGACACATGTGAACGTCAATTACCGCTATCTCGACGACGAGTTGGTCTACATTTTCGACAATTCGGATTCCACGGTCGTGTTCTACGACGTGGAATTCATCGAACAGGTCGAGCGCGTGCGGGCGCGCTTGCCGGGCGTGATCGCGTGGGTGCAGATCGGCGGCGACAGCGTGCCGGACTTTGCCGTGGCCTATGAAGATCTTGCCAGCAAGGGCGATGCCTCGCCGCTGGGCATTGAGCGGTCGGGCGACGATTTGCTGTTCCTCTATACGGGCGGGACGACCGGCATGCCCAAGGGCGTGATGTGGTCGCATGGCATCTGGCGGCAGGCCGGCATGGAAGGCGTCGCCAAGGCAGGCGGCGTCGTGCCGAAAGATCTTGCCGAACATGTCGCGAATGCGCTGGAGCTGGGCCGGCATGCGCGGATCATTCCCGCCTGCCCGCTGATGCACGGCACGGGCCTGTTCACAGCGATGGGCGTGATCCTGAATGGCGGCACGATCGTGACGCTAACCGAGAATAAGAATTTCAGCCCGCAGAACCTGTGGGAGACGGCCGCGAAAAACGGCGTCACCAATATGGCAATTGTCGGCGATGCGTTCGGCAAGCCGATGCTGAAGGAACTGGACGAGAATCCCGGCAAGTATGACCTCTCCACCGTCGTCGCGGTCGTGTCGTCGGGAGTCATGTGGTCGAGCGAGATCAAGCGCGGCCTACTGAAGCACATGCCGCAGGCGGCCATGATGGATAGTTTCGGCGCGTCGGAAGCCGTGGGCTTTGGCTCCTCTGCGATGACGGCGGACGGCGAAGTGAAAACCTCGAAATTCGAGCTTGGCCCGCAATGCAAGGTATTCTCGGAGGACCATCGCGAAATCCAGCCGGGCAGCGGCGAGGCCGGCTTCGTGGCGCGCGGCGGCGCGGTGCCGCTAGGCTATTACAAGGACCCGGAGAAGACGGCGAAGACCTTCCCGACGATCAATGGCATGCGCTATTCCATACCGGGCGACTGGTGCACGGTGGAAGCCGATGGGTCGATGACCCTGCTGGGCCGCGGATCGAACTGCATCAATACGGCCGGCGAGAAAGTCTATCCTGAAGAAGTGGAAGAAGCGCTGAAGCTGCACGACGCGGTACGCGATGCGCTGGTGGTCGGCCTGCCGGACGAAAAGTGGGGCCAGGCGGTGACGGCGGTGGTGTCGCTGGACGGCGAGGTCAGTGAGGATGAGCTGCGCACCTTCGTGGCAACCAAGATCGCTCGGTTCAAATCGCCCAAGCGCATCTTCTTCAAGCCGGACCTTGGCCGCGCCGTCAATGGCAAAGCGGACTACAAGACGATCAAGGCGTTTGCGGAGGCGCAGGCTGGCATAAAATAACATCCGATCATTGGCGCGGCGATTAGCTGGCCGCGCCAATGAGAGACCACCAGGGCGACGAGATCAGTACGACTTACTTACGCCGATACGCCCGCCGTAGGATTCGTAGTCGGTCACGCCAATTCCGTCATAGAAAACGTCGGTGGTCAGTCACCAGCCTTTTGAGAAGATCAATGCCATACCGGCCTCGGTCCTCGCTCGCATTTTCTCTGTGCTATACCCAATGCCCGAGGCTGGGTCGACGATATCCGCCTGTTCAAAGTCCCAAAACCCGGTCAATTTCGCATAAGGTTCGACCGCCAACTTGTCGGACAAAGAAACACGTGTGCTGACCGTCGGTCCGAATGACACGCGACCCAGCGAAACATCCTGATCCGGAATTCGGTTTCCGAGGCTATCAGTATAGGCATTCTGCGTCTCGGCAAAGTGAATCACGCCGATTTGAGGATAAATCTTCCAGCGACCGACGGCCAGGCTTCTCGTGATGCGCGCGCGCAGCAGCTGGCGATTTGTGTCTACTTAGTCAGTATACCACCCAAACGGGTCTACATCATTCGTTGATTGGCCCCAAGCGGCGCGCGCGTCGCAGACGATATTCTAGTGAATGCGTCCCACCAGATATGGCCCCGCCATCCAGCCCTTACCTTTAACAGACGTGCCAAACTGCACGTCATCCTCGTCCGTCACGTCCGCCTGCGCCATAAAACCCACGACAAGATCAGGTTTGATGAGGTAATCCGCACCCAAATAATATAGGCCGACATCGCTCTTTCTGGAAAGGTTACCGGCATAAGCCATGATTCCCTGCGCCCAGACGTCTACCCGGGACGTATCCTGACGGATGGGCGCCTTGTTGCGTTCGGAGAACTGGCCCTGTCGCCATTGTTCATAGTCTGCTTTCCGCGCCGCCTCACCGGAGGCGGCCATCGCAGTCAAATTGGCCGAAAAGGCCATCCGGCTAAAACCCAGACTGCTGCTGCCCGTTATGCTGACGGGCGTTGTGACACGCGGCTCCCCGACATTTCCGGTCCGACCGAGACGGCCAACAAGATTCAGATCATTCAATGTGATCTGATGGGCGCGCCGCCCCATAAAGTTGGCGATAACGCGCTGCGTGAAGAGAATATTGTCGGAATCATCCGGGTCGGCCGCAGCTTCGATATTGGCGATGGCAATTGATAGCGCCTGCGTGTCAGTTGATCCGTTGGCGTCACTCACGGTGACATCCACAAGATAGGCATTGTCCGCGTCGGTGTCCTCGGGGACTTAGAAACTTGGCCCTGTCCCGAAGGACAGGACGCCCGTATCCGCGTCGATCTCGAAAAGAGCCTGGTCCACGCCACCGAAAATCGCGAACGTCAGCGTATTGGAGGGCTAATCCGTGAAGCGGTCCTGCGTGGCCGTAATCGTGGTGACCGCCGCGTTGCCTTCATCAATCGTGATGGTGGCTGAACTGTTGCCACCATTTGACGTGATCTCCACGCCGACAAGCGTTTTGGCGACAATTCCGCAGACATTCGCTACGATGCCAGCTTCAAAGTCGGACCGACCTGGATATTCCTCGTCTGCCGGGTCGATGACGGGAAGCGGCTGGGCGCAGAACGGCTCGGTGGGCACCGTGTTCACTGCCGCGTCAAAGGCAACATGATAGGCAAGCGAGGCGGCATCGCGCGCCGCCCGTGCCAGGTCATAATTGGCCTGCGCGATGACCAGGGCCGACACCGCCGCCTCGGATGGCGACGCGAATAGTGTGATGTCCACGCCGCCAACGAGCAACGTCGCATATTCCACCAGGGCACCGTCGTAGAGCAGCTGCCACTCGGCCGCTTCAGCCTGAGCCTGCGCGACGCGCAGTAGAAGAACGGGCCGGTAGTCTCGCCGTAAGGCATCAACGATATCGCCAGTCAGGAAGTCAGTCGCGGCGCCGAACGCAAAGGCCCGAGGATATCCCAATCCCCAGGCAGTATTTCCAGTATCCTCTCCGCCAGGCGCGTAAAATACAGCTCAAGGGCGACATCGCCTTGATCCGAGATCAGGGTTCCAAATGATACTTTCGGCTCCGCCAGCGCTGCATCCAGACTGGCCAGGCGACCCTCCAGATAGGTCACCTGAATATCCGTTCGGACCAGGTTCGCAACCAAAACCGCGAGGTAGACTTCGAAGTCGTCGATTCTCTCGCTTTTTGTGCATGCGACGGACGGATTGAGTACAGGGCGCGCAGCTGTCTCAGCGGCACTCAGCGCCAGAGTGGCGGTCTACAGCAAGACCTTCTTGGCTTCCAGCTCCATGCGAACCTGTTGGGCAATCAGCTCAAGCGGTGTGGCATAGGTCGTCGGAGGGCGTTGGCTTTCGAGATTGTCGCTGGCACAGCACCTGAGCTCTTGATCCAGATCCCAAGGATATATTTCGAGGTCTAAAATGCCAGAAAACGCGACATTTTCTGTCGCAAGACCGGAAACGCAAAAAAACACAAACATGCGCACGATGCGAGCATGACTCGATGACCGGCGCCTTTCATCAAGAAGGCGCATCGGCACCCAAGTCAACTCGCATTCGAACTGCGTTTTCCAAGCGATTTTGACAATCTTTCAACCGCGTTGGGGTATTTCCTGGCCAGGATCTGGTCGTGCCAAACGAACCCAGCACGAATGGTTTTGCAGTCGCAAATAAGCGTAAGCTGCCGCATAGGTCGTTATACGCCTTTTACGGTGAAGGCTTGCAAAGCCGAGGTACAATTGCTTGTCCCGGCGGCTGCGAATGCGTTAGAGGCAGGCATGACAAATAAGCCGAAACCAAACGGCCCGCTGCACGGCCTGAAAGTCATCGAGATGGGGCAGCTCATCGCGGGGCCGTTCTGCGGCCAATTGCTGGGCGACATGGGCGCGGAAGTTGTGAAGATCGAGCCGCCCGGCAAGGGCGACCCGATGCGTGAGTGGGGCCAGGGCGACAAGCCCGCATGGTGGCGCGTGATCGCGCGCAACAAGTTTTCCGTGGCAGTGGACCTGCGCACGGATGACGGCCAGCAGCTGGCGCGCGACCTGATCGGCAAGGCCGATGTGCTGGTGGAGAATTTCCGCCCGGGCGCGCTGGAGAAATGGCACCTCGATCCGGTGGACTTGCGCAAGGCCAATCCCGGCCTGATCGTGTCGCGCATGTCGGGATACGGCCAGACGGGACCTTACGCCCAGCGGCCGGGTTTCGGCCTGATCGGCGAGGGCTTTGGCGGCTTGCGCGGCATTGTCGGCGAACCGGACCGTATGCCGTCGCGCGTCGGTATCTCCATCGGCGACACGCTGGCGGCGACCTATGGCTGCATGGGCATTCTCGCCGCGCTGCACCACCGTGACAAGACGGGCGAAGGCCAGATTATCGACGTGGCGTTGTATGAGAGCGTTCTGCAGGTGATGGAAAGCTATGTGGCGGATTATTCGACCTCTGGCTTCATGCGCCAGCGGACGGGAGCGATCCTGCCGAAGATTGCGCCGTCGAATGTCTATCCGTGCAAGGATGGCGACTTCCTGATCGGCGGCAACCAGGACCCGATTTTCAAACGGCTATGTGATGCAATGGAGCGGCCTGATCTCGCAGCGGACTCGCGGTACGCAACGCACCTGGCGCGCGGCGAGAACCAGGCTGGGCTTGACGGCATCATCAGCGACTGGACGCGCACGCTAGACGTGGCGGAACTCGAAGCCCTGTTGCTGGAACATGGCGTGCCGTCGGGCAAGATCTATGACGTCGCGGACATGCTGGCAGACCCGCACTACGCGGCTCGGGAATCTGTCGTGACGCTGGAGGACGCGGACCTTGGGCCCGTGACGATGCAGAACACGTTCCCGAAATTCTCGGCCACGCCGGGATCAATCCGCAAGCCCGCGCCGCGCGAAGTGGGCGAGGATACGGAAGCCATCCTTGAACGCTGGCTCGGACGACCCGCCTAGGCCGGGACGGGCACCGGCGGACCGAGAAATTTCGCTGACTTGGCAATCACGTCGTCCGGCGTCTTCAGCATGGCCTGGTACATTTCCGGCGGATAGACCATGTGCGGCTTAGCGGGATCGTAAGGCGGCTGGGGCTCGTTGCCCTTGCCTATGTAGGGCGCGGGCGCCTTGTAGTTTTCCGCTTCTGCCGCCGAGATGCCGGCCTTTTCGAGTACGACCGGGTCGATCCATTGTTTCGGGTCGACGGGCGTTGCAGGGGCGGCGACTTCAAGCGTCATCTGGTCCGGGCCGGCGAAATAGATCGACTGGCAGAAGCCGTGATCAAGCGGGCCGATGACGTTGATGCCGTGGCTACGCAGCCGATCGCGCATGCCGAGGAGGCCTTCTTCGTCATCCGCGCGGAAGGCGAGGTGCTGCATCGTGCCGGCGGCGCTGGGCAGCGCGCCATTGCCGGAATGGGTGACGCCGAGCGTGACCGGTATCTTGTCGACATCCGGCAGCTGGACGATGGAAAAGAAGCTGTGATCGTTCATGCGAAGGAAGGCGTGCAGGCCGCCGCGCACGCCGTGCATGTCGAACAACGCAACGAGCGGGAAGTTCATCACCTCAGAGAAGAAGGCGATATGCTTCTTTATATCGGATGCCATGATGGCGATGTGATGTATGCCGCTCGGTTGCGGCCGGGACTGCTCTGTCATTCCTCGGGCCTTTCCTGCTTTCCCCTGATCGTTCTTTCAGCAAGTATGCGCCTCATAAAAAACAAGGGCAAGGAGCGCAAAATGGCTATCGTAAGGGAACCCTACGGATTTGTTCACGCAGATACAGGCCGGCTGAAAGAGACCTATGGCGGCCCGGCGGGACAGGTGTTCGTGGAATGCATGCGCATCCGCCCCGATGCCGTGGAGGCGAAGACTGTTATCATTTTCAGCCACCCGATTGGTGGCGGCAGCTTCCTGCCGCTGGTGACGTCGCTGGCGCATGCCGGGCACCATGTCATCTATTGCAACACACGCTACCGGGGCAACGATACCGCGCTGATCATGGAGAAGTGCGTTCTGGACCTCGGCGCCTGTATCGCCGACGCGAAGAAGCGGTTTGGCTATGACAAGGTGGTGCTGGGGGGGTGGTCCGGGGGCGGCTCGTTGTCACTGTTCTACCAGGACCAGGCCGAGCATCCGACGATCACCGAAACCCCGGCGGGCGACCCGGCAGACCTTGCCGGCGCGGGCCTGATCCCGGCGGACGCTATCCTGCTGCTGGCGGCGCATATCAGCCGGTCGCACACGATGACGGAATGGATCGATCCATCCATCCTTGACGAGGACAAGCCGTTCGAGCGGGACGCTGACCTCAACATCTATGCGGCGGACTGCCCGAACCAGCCACCTTATACACAGGACTTCGTGACGCGGTTCCGGGCGGCGCAGATTGCCCGCAACCGGCGGATAACGGACCGCGTGCTGGCGCAGCTGGCGGAACTCAAAGCGAGCGTCAACCCGGATGCAGAGCGCTGTTTCGTGGTGCAGGGCACGATGAGCGACGTGCGCTGGCTGGACCCCACGCAGGACCCGTCCGACCGCATGCCCGGCACGTGCTACCTGGGCGACCCGAAGATTACCAATGACGGGCCGGTGGGGCTCGGGCGGTTCACGACGCTGCGCTCATGGCTGTCGCAGTGGAGCTATGATAAGAGCCGGGCCGACGGCACGGGCAACGCGTCGCGCATCTCCTGCCCTGTCCTGGTGATCAGCAATTCAGCTGACCTCGCTTGCACGCCGAGCCATGCGCAGAGGCTATTCGACGCTGTGGGATCGGAAGACAAGCAGATGGTGACGATCAAGGACGCCGACCACTATTACATCGAGCGCCCTGACCTGTTGCCGACAGCCGTGAAGACTGTGTCGGACTGGTTGAGGGCCCGCCGACTGTTCCGTGGCACCGTGCCGTCCTGATCCAGAACCGAGAGCCCGGGATCACACTGTCGCGTTTCGCTCCGGGATGCAGACCATCAGGCGCTGGTATCCCTTCACGAAGGGTGACGGCACGTAGACCGGCTCTTCGACGACCTCGATGATCGGGAAGCGCTTCAGGATTTCTTCCCATATGACCCTGAGCTGCATTTCGGCGAGGCGATTGCCGACACAGCGGTGGATGCCGAAACCGAAGGACAGGTGCTGGCGCGCTCGTTCCCGGTCGATGATATAGTTGTCGGGATCCTTGATGACCGTGTCGTCGCGGTTGCCCGAGACGTACCACATGATGACCTTGTCGCCCTTGTGAATCGTCTTGCCGCCAATTTCCACGTCCTGCATGGCGGTGCGCCGCATATGGGCCAAGGGTGTTTGCCAGCGGATGGTTTCAGACACCATGTTCGGAATCAGGCCCGGATTTGCGCGAAGCTTGGCATACTCGTCCGGAAAAGCATTCAGCGCCACGACACTACCGCTCATGCTGTTACGTGTCGTGTCATTGCCGCCAACGATCAGCAGGACGATGTTGCCGAGGTACTCTTCCGGGCTCATGTCGCGTGTGGCCTCGCCATGCGCGAGCATTGAGATGAGGTCTCCCTGCGGCGGCGCGTTGACCCGCTCGTTCCAGAGGTCTGTAAACGACGCGAGACATTCCATCAGCTCAGCCCGCTTTTCCTCACGGGTCTCCACGAGTTCACCGGGCCCCGGAATCGTCGTTGCCACATCAGACCAATGGGTCAGTTCACGGCGGCGCTCGAATGGATAATCGAACAGGGTTGCCAGCATTTGTGTGGTCAGTTCGATGGAGACACGGTCGACCCAGTCAAAGGTTTCTCCAACCGGCAGCTGGTCGAGAATACGCGCGGCGCGCTCGCGGATCAGCGGCTCCATGACTGACAGGTTCATCGGCGATACAATCGGGCTGACTGTCTTGCGTTGAACGTCATGCTTGGGCGGATCCATTGCGATGAACATGGGCAGGGGGACGTCGGCATCCTGATCGAGGATCGTAATACCTCCGAGCCCCGACTCGGATGAGAAAACCTGATGGTTCGTGTCGACAGCCATGATGTCGTTGAAACGGGTGATCGACCAATACGGCCCAAACATGCTTTCCTTACAGTAGTGCACGGGCGCGTCGCGTCGCAGGCGCTCGAAATAGGGCCAGAAACTGTTGGTCCGCCAAAGCTCAATATTGCTGACGTCCATGTCTTCGAGCGGCATCGTCATCGGATCTGTTTCGATGGGGCTACTGGTGGCAAGGTCAGTCATTTGGAATCTCCCTCAACGGGCCTGGTCCTCAGGGGCCGCCCTTGCTGCCATTAAAGCAGATCGGTAGCAGAACGCCATAGCCGCAGTCGATCAGGTTTTACCCGATAAACAGCAGCGCCCTCATGGCATAGGCGACGGCCGCGACGACCAGCATCGAGACTGACGCGATGCCGACGAACCACGATATCCGCTTGCCGAGCGGGCCTTCCGGTTCGCCATCCGGCAAGGGTTCGACCGGGCGGAACACTGGGTCAGGCATGGTAGCCGTCGCCGGGCTTTACCTTGCCCCAGAACAGAGAGTACACATAAGCCGTATACAGAAGAATTATGGGCAACATAATGCCCGCCCCGACCAGCATGAAGGCAAGGGAATTGTCGCGGGCCGCCGCTTCCCAGATCGTGAATTCGAACGGCACGATATAGGGATAGAGGCTGAATCCTAGGCCAACATAGCCGCTGAGGAAGATGGCCACGGCGAGCAGGTAGGGCCGCCAGTCAGGTGCATCACCCGGACCGATTGGCAGAGACAGGTCGCGCCAGAGCCATGCACAGAAGACCATGCCGGCCAGCGGCGCCGGCGACAGCGGCAGGAGGCGTGCGAAGTCGATCTGCGTCATTGAGAAGCCCCAACGTTCACCTACCGACGGATCGATGGCGAGTGTGGCGAGGCTGACGGCGAGGAAGCAGATGGCGACACCGGCCAACGCGAGGCGGGCCCATTTGCGCGCGCGCAAGAATAGCTCGCCTTCCGTCTTCAACACGAGCCAGCAGGCACCCAGCATCAGGTAGCCGATAATGACGGAGACGCCGACCAGCAGCGAGAAAGGCGTCAGCCAGTCGAATGCGCCGCCCGCAAAGGCGCCGCCCTCGACATTGATGCCCTGGATCATGCCGCCCAGCATTAGGCCTTGCGAGAAGGCGGCTATGGCGGACCCGCCGAAGAAGGCGCCGTTCCAGAATTTCTGCGTCGTCGGTCGCACGGCCTTGTGGCGGAATTCAAACGCGACACCGCGAAAAATCAGCGCGGCCAGCATGATCAGGACCGGCAGGTAGAAGGCCGGCATGATGATAGCATAGGCGGTGGGGAAGGCCGCAAAGAGCCCGCCCCCGCCAATGATCAGCCATGTCTCATTGCCGTCCCAGACGGGTTCGATCGTGGCCGTCATCATGTTGCGCTCTTCGTCACTGCGGGCGACGAAAGTGAGCATGCCAACGCCGAGGTCGAAGCCGTCGAGCAGGACATACATGAAGACCCCGATAGCGAGAATGATGCCCCAAATCAGTGGAAGGTCGAGTGCCATCAGTTCTCTCCTAGTCCGCTGCCACAATATCTTCGCCGGTCTCGGCGGGCTCGTCGACGGCGCCGAGCGGCGAGCCCGGCGCGCGACGCTCGCGTGAAGGCTTGCCCATCGGATCGTCGTCAAAGCCGCGTGTGGCGATGCGCGCCATATAGACGGTACCGGCGGTGAAGATGATCGCATACGTGACCATGAAGACGAGCAACGAGGTGGCGACCTGCGCCGTGGACACGGGCGAGACGCTGTCGACCGTGCGCAGGGCGCCGTAGACCGTGTAGGGCTGGCGGCCAACTTCGGCGACGATCCAGCCGGTGATGACCGCGATGAAGCCGAGTGATCCGCCGGGCACCGCCAGCCAGTGGAAAAGGCCCTTCTGGTCGATGCTGCCGCGCCACCACAGGAAGCACCCCCAGAGACCGATGCCAAGCATCGCCATGCCGGCGGCGAACATGATGCGGAAGCTGTAGAAGACGAGCCAGAAAGGCGGCGTATCTTCCGCTGCAAAGGCGTCGAGGCCTTTCAGGTCTTCGCCCTCGGGCGCATTGGGGAACAGATAGGGGCTGGTGCCGGGGATGGTGATGCCATCATGGCCGCATTCATTGTCGGCCGGCCAGGCGAACAGCATCGTGCCCTGAACCGGAGCGCTTTCGCACCAGCCCTCGGCGGCGGCGATCTTGGCGGGCTGGTATTCATGCGCAACTTCGCCGGACTTGTGACCGGCCATGATCTGGATCGGCATGAGGAGGGCGAGCGTGCCGGCCGCCATGCGCATCTGCCAACGGGTGGGCGTGGTGACGCGGCCGCAGATGACTTGCCAGGCGCCAGCGGCCATGACGACGGCGGCTGTTGTGATATAGGCCGCGAGCAGCATGTGGACGAGGCGCGTCGGGAAGCTTGGATTGAAGATGACCTTGATCCAGTCGGTGGCGTAGAAATTGCCCGTTGCAGGATCAATGGCGAAGCCATCCGGTGTCTGCATCCAGCTATTAGCCGACAGTATCCAAAACGCGGAAATGGTCGTGCCAATTGCGACGGCGCAGGTGGCAACAAAGTGGAGCTTGCGACCGACCTTGTTCCAGCCGAAGAGCATGACCCCGAGGAATGTGGCCTCAAGGAAGAATGCTGTGAGGACTTCATAGCCGAGCAGCGGACCAATCACGCTGCCGGCGATTTCGGAAAAGACGCTCCAGTTCGTGCCGAACTGGTAGCTCATGACCACGCCAGAGACGACTCCCATGGCGAAGGCGAGCGCGAAGATCTTCACCCAGTGCAGGTAAAGCCGCTTGAAGACTTCGTTTCCGGTTTTCAGCCAGAGGCCCTCACAGACAGCCAGGAAGGCCGCCAAGCCGATGGTGAAGGCCGGGAACATGATGTGGAAGGCGATGACGAACGCGAACTGGATTCGCGACAGGAGAAGGGCGTCAAATTCCATTGGTGTCTTATCCCCAGGAACAACTCATCCTGAAAGGCATAACATAATTCACGCTGGCGCGCGCCCCCAGCGTTGTTGCGCGCCAACCTGCCTCATGTGGTGCGCCGCCGCAGGGAGCGGAAAACGGCATCTGCGCGGGCAGCAAGATGGCCATTGGCTTTGACGAGGCGCGCCCGGACATGGACGAGATCGCCGTCCACGGCAGTGACGTCGGGATGCGCCTCAAGCCATGTGCCTTCCGGCACGATGTCCATGAACTCGAGGGTCAGCTTGATGGTCACGGACATGCGGCCTGTCGAACTCCAGACGGCCCAGGCCAGGGCGCTGTCGGAGAAAGCGGAGATCATGCCGCCATGCAGGAAACCCATGCCGTTGCAGTGGCGGTCGAGCACCCACATGCCGGTGCGGATGTCGCCGTCAGCCGTGGCCCGATAAGTGGGGCCGTTGTGCAAGGTGAACTTGCCGCGCGACGGGGTCAGCGCAAAGCCCGGCGGTGGCGGATTCATGACGCCTTGCGGATCATTCGCTAACGTTCCCAAACAGGGCGTGCTGGACGATGTCGCCCGGCTCGATGCCAAGGGCTTCACAGCGACCGCCATTCAGCTCCAGCACAGCCTTAACCGGCACGCCGGGACTGATCGTGCGCAGCGAGCCGGGAACGGCGTTGCGGGCAATGGCAATCACCTTGCCGTCCGGCGCGACAAACAACATGTCCAGCGGGATCAGCGTGTTCTTCATCCACATGCTGGCTTCGCGAGGCTGGCCGAAATCGAACAGCATGCCGGCATTCGGTGCCATTTCCGCGCGGTTCATCAGGCCGGTGCGAATCTCGTCGGCATCATCGGCGAGTTCGACCGTGAAACGGTGGACGGAATCACCCGTATCAATGACAAGCGGGCTGGTTTCCAGCTGGGCGAAGGCGCACTGAACAAGGAAAAACGCGGCGGCGAAAAGGATGGCAATCAATCGGGTCATGGGGGTGGTTTAGCCGCGCATTCGGGGGTGAGCAAGCGCTCTTGCTGCTCAGAAGCGACCCTTAACCAGGTTTGACGAACGTGACATGCTCGCCCTTGGACCCGTTCTCGATGACGACTTCCAGGAGGGTGCCCGGTTCGATATCGTCATAGCCCGCCTTTTTCAGGATCACGGCGTGCACGAAGATGTCGATCTCGAGACCGTCGCGATGCACAAAGCCATAACCACGCGTCCGGTTGAACCATTTCAGCGTTACCGGCGTGTAGTCGGGCTCCTCGCCCGTCTCGCGCGAGACGGCGGCGCGCGGCCGCTCCATTTCGATGATATGGGCTGTCTGCCAGCCGCGCTCGCGCTTGACCGCGTCGCAGACAATGCGTGAATCTTCGTCGGCATAGGTTTCGCCATAATCACGCAGGCAGGAAACGTGCAGCATGACATCGCCATCGAGCGTTGCGTCGGACGTGGATTCCGCAACGATGAAGCCATAGCCCTTGGCACCGTCGAACCATTTCACGCGACCGATCACGCGCACCACAGGCTCAACGCCCGGCATGTCTGATTCAGATTTTGCCACAGCTCTCGTCATCAACCCAAATTCCCCAAGGTAGCAACCTAAAATGCGAGAGCGCGCTTGTCACGCGATCTTCACACCAAAAATAGGAAAGTTCGGACTCCCTGGATCAAAGCTTTGATTGCGGAGAAAAAACCTGGCAGTCCCTAGGGGAGTCGAACCCCTCTTTTCAGGTTGAAAACCTGACGTCCTAACCGATAGACGAAGGGACCGCACCGGTTTTGAGAAGTGGCGATATAGCGGCTGTTTCTGGCGAGGGCAACCCGTGATGCAGCGACAAATGCAGATTGTTCAATCGGCAGCTGCGTCAGCCACGTCCAGCTGAACCCGGCGACTCCCATTCCACTCGTCGGCCTTGAGTTTCCCGGTAAGATGCACGCGGGCACCATTTGTCAGAACCTGGCCAAGTGGCGTGTCGGCGGCGCGCCAGGCGATGCATTCGAGGCGTCCGCCGGCGTCTTCGGCGATAAAGCGGACATGATTGGTGCCCACCTGCCGGACGCCCGTTACGTGGACTGATTGCAGTGCAAAGACAGGCTCTGGCGAGCCAATGCCGAACGGGCCGATCTGGGCGACCTGGTCGACCAGGGCCGGACTGGCGGCACCCGGCGCCAGCACGGCATCAATCCTGAGTTCCAACGCCGCCGTGCGCTCAGCCGAAAATTGCGCCATGTGCGCAACCATCCATGCGTCGAAGGCCGGGACCTGTTCGGGCTCGAGGCTGAGACCGCCCGCCATCGCGTGCCCACCGCCGGAGAGGATGATGCCTTCGCGTGCGGCCATGGTGATGGCATCGCCGATATTCACGCCCGTCACTGAGCGACCGGACCCCTTGGCGACGGGGCCGAGCCCCTGCCCCCAGCCGATGACAATGCTGGGCAGGTGATAGCGTTCCTTGAGACGCCCGGCGACAATACCGATGACGCCGGGGTGCCAGCCTTCGCCGCTAGCGACGAGGATGCCACGCTCGGGATTGCGTGCCAGCGCCTGTTCGGCCTGCGCCATGGCCAGGTCAAGGATGGCGCTCTCGACGGCCTTGCGCTCCTCGTTGAGCGCATGGAGGCGTTCGGCGAGTTCGACGGCTTCCTGCCGGTCATCGGTGGCGAGGAGCCGGGCGGCGATCCAGGGGTCGCCGACCCGGCCACCCGCATTGAGGCGCGGGCCAAGCATGAAGGTGGCGTGATAGACGGTTTCTGTCTTACCGATGCCAGCGACGTCCGCGAGCGCGCGGAGGCCGGGATTCTGGTCACGCGCCATGGTGGTGAGGCCCTGGCGCACGAAGGCGCGATTGACGCCGTGCAGCGGAGCCATGTCGCACAGCGTACCGAGCGCGCAGAGGTCGAGAAGCGGCATGATGTCCGGCAGGCCGCCATCCGGTGCGAGGCCGCGTTGGCGGGCCAACCGGTTGAGCGCAGCGACAAAAACGAAGACGACCCCAGCGGCGGCGAGGTGGCCGCAGCCGGACGTGTCGTCGGGCCGGTTGGGGTTCACGAGGGCGGCCGAGGGGGGATGTTCGCCCGACATGAGGTGGTGATCGATGACAACGACCGGCAGGCCGATGGCCTCGGCTTCGTTCAGCGCGAGCGTCGCGGCGGCGCCGCAGTCGACGGTGATCACGAGGTCGGACCCGGTGTCCTTGAGGTGGCGGAAGGCGGCGGGCGACGGGCCATAGCCCTCTTCCAGCCGGTCTGGCACGTAGAGGCCGATATCCTGGCCCCAACCGCGGAAATAGCGGGCAAGAATGGCTGATGACGTCCCCCCGTCGACATCATAGTCGGCGAAGACGGTGACGCGCTTCTTCTCGAGAATGGCATCGAGGACGATGGCCGCAGCCTTGTCCATATCGGCAAAGCTCGACGGGTCCGGGAAATAGTCGCGAAGTGTTGGTGCGAGGTAGCTGGCAGCTTCAGCAGGGTCGACGCCGCGCGAGGCCAGGAGCCGGGCGAGGAGGTCTGACCCGCCGACACTGGGGGCAAGGCGGCGGACGAGCGCCTCGTCAGCCCCTGCGAGCGTCCAGAACCGACCCGTGGCGGACTGGTCCACGTCGAAAAGGCGGGAACTGGTCTGGCGCGCGGCTTGGGCCATGGCGGGATGAGCGTCCTCTCAGAGAATCGGGAAGCTCATCTTAACTCAGAAACTGGCGGCTGTGACCCACCGCTGCAGCGCTCATCCCAAGAGAACACGGGACGCACGGGGCCCTCTTTCGACGTCGCTCAGGATGAGCCCCTGCTTTTCCTGCGGGAAGGTCAGGCCTTGCGGTCGGACCGAACGTGACGGACCATGCCGTCGGTCGAGGTCATGACCAGCGTGTGCGTGTGGACGCGGCCAGTGCCGTGCTTCACGCCATCGAGCAGGCTGCCATTGGTAACGCCGGTGGCGCAGAACACCGTTTCGCCGGATGCCAGCTCGTTCAGCGAATAGGTGCGACCAAAATCGGTGATGCCGACGCGGGTCGCCCGCTTCTTCTCGTCATCATTGCGGAAGACAAGACGGGCATACATCTGGCCGCCGACGCATTTCAGGGCCGCCGCCGCAAGAACACCTTCCGGTGCGCCGCCTGAGCCGACATAGAAATCGATGCCGGTCTGCGGGTCGGTCGTGGCGATAATGCCAGCGACGTCACCGTCAGTGATCAGGGCGATGCGTGCGCCGACGCCGCGAAGGCTGGCGATGATTTCTTCATGGCGCGGGCGGTCGAGCACGCAGGCGGTCATTTCCGAGACCGGCACGCCCTTGTGCTTGGCCAGCGCGGTGATGTTCTCGGCTGGGGTCGCATCAAGGCTGATAATGCCTTCCGGGTAGCCGGGGCCGACCGCGACTTTGTCCATATAGGTATCAGGTGCGTGAAGCAGGCCGCCGCGCGGGGCGATGGCCAGTACGGCGAGGGCATTGGCCATCGCCTTGGCGGTGAGCGTCGTACCTTCGAGTGGATCAAGCGCTATGTCGATCTCGGGCCCGTTATTGGTGCCGACTTCCTCGCCGATATAGAGCATCGGTGCTTCATCGCGCTCGCCTTCGCCAATGACGACGCGGCCCTTGAAATCGACGGCATTGAAGGCCGTGCGCATCGCATCAACAGCGGCTGCATCTGCCTTCTTTTCGTCGCCGCGGCCGACTTCCTTTGCGGCCGCGATGGCTGCGAGCTCGGTCACGCGGACCATTGCATCAGCAAGACCCGGTGTCAGAACGTTGTTTTTCATGGCTTTGTATCCCCTGTCGCGCTTTTTCATATCTAGCACGATTTGTTAGAGCAATTAGCTTGCCGTTTCGATTCGGATCAGGCGCGGCGCGTCCATTAACACGGTCAGTTTCCCAAGTCTCGCGAGGGCTGCGGTCATGTGCGAGCGGGCGCACCGGTGCGTCACGATGGCCACCGGGCTGGCACCGGATTCGTCAGCCGAATCCTGTAATAACTGGTTTACGGAGACACCTTCTGCAGCTAGCGCTTCGGTGAGGGCGGCCAGCGCGCCGGGCTTGTCGGCCAGGCGAACACGCAGAAAGAAGGCCGACGTCTCGTCGCCCGTCGCGGCCACGAAGGGACGCTCCACATGGTGTTCTGCGCGGCCAAAGGCGGGCCGAATGGCCGGGCGGAAGAGCTTGGCGACATCGCCCATGACGGCGCTGGCGGTCGGGCCGGCACCCGCGCCGGGGCCGGTCAGTGTGATCGACCCCACGGGATCGCCTTCGATACGAACCGTATTGAGCGATCCGTTGACGCGCGCGAGCGGGTGATTGGCCGACAAGGCCATCGGCTCGACGCGGCAGACAACGCCGTTATCGGTGAGCACGCCTTCGGCGATCAGCTTGATACGCAGGCCGAGACGGTCGGCGAGTTTCAGGTCGAGCAGGTCGATCTGGTCGACACCGGACACGCTAACCTTGGAAAAGTCGAGATCGGCGGAAAAGGCGATGGCCGAGAGGATGGCGGCCTTGTGGGCGGCGTCCATGCCGGACACATCAAGCGCCGGGTCGGCTTCGGCATAGCCGAGCTTCTGGGCTTCGGCGAGCACCTCGTCATAGGACCGCCCCGTTTCCAGCATCGTCGTTGTCAGGAAGTTGCAGGTGCCATTGAGGATGCCTGCGACGCGCTTGATCTCGACGCCAGCGAGGCTGTCACGCAGGACGCGCACGACGGGGATGCCGCCCGCAACGGCCGCTTCGAAGAGGAGGTCGACGCCTTTTTCCTCGGCGAGGGCGGCGAGCGCCATGCCGTGTTTGGCCATCAGGGCCTTGTTGGCGGTGATGACATGCTTGCCAGCCTTGAGGGCGCTTTCAACTGCGAACTTGGCCGGGCCATCGGATCCGCCGATCAGCTCGACGAATACGTCAACGTCGGGGTCTTCGGCGAGCGACGCTGCGTCGTCGAACCAGCGGTACTTGTCAGTATCCACCGGCCGGTTTCGGCTTTTGCTACGCGCGCTGACGCCCGTGATTACGACCTTTCCGGGCAAGCGCAATTTATCCTGGCGCTCAACCAGTTCAATCAATCCGCAGCCGACGTGGCCGAGACCTGCAATACCTATTTTCAATGGCCCCACGAATGGCCCTCCGGTTCATATCGGGCGGTGGATAGACCAGTTGGACGCAAATGCGAAGGGCCTATGGGGGAATTGCAACAGGCTGTGGTCTTGTGCCGCCGGATTACTCCGCTGCGGCTGACGACAGTTCCTTGGCACCATGCTTGGTCATGAACTTGCGAATGTTGCGCGCGGCCTGACGGATGCGCTGCTCGTTCTCCACGAGGGCAATGCGGACATGGCCGTCACCATGCTCACCGAAACCGGCACCGGGCGCTACGGCCACGTGTGCTTCGTTCATCAGCATGAGCGAAAATTCAAGGCTGCCGAGATGGCGCAGCGGCTCCGGGATGGGCGCCCAGGCGAACATGGATGCCTTGGGACTCGGGATGGCCCACCCTGCCCGGCCGAAGCTTTCGACCAGGACGTCACGGCGCTGCTTGTATATCTGCCGGAACTCATCGACGCAGTCCTGCGGCCCGTCGAGGGCTGCGACGGCTGCGACCTGGATCGGCGTGTAGGCGCCATAATCGAGATAGGATTTGACGCGCGCCAGGGCCGCGATCAGCTTTTCGTTGCCCGCAACGAAGCCCATGCGCCAGCCGGCCATGGAATAGGTCTTGGACATGGTCGTGAATTCGACTGCGATGTCTTTCGCCCCGTCGACCTGCAGGATCGAGGGCGTCGGCTCCTCAAAATAGATTTCATTGTAGGCGAGGTCGGACAGGATCCAGAGATCATGCTTCTTCGCGAACTTGACGGCGTCCTTGTAGAATTCGAGGTTGCAGACTTCGGCCGTCGGGTTCGACGGATAGCAGAGGACCATCGCGGTCGGTGGCGGAACGCAATGCTTCACTGCCTTTTCAAGGTTGCGAAGGTAGTCCTCGGGCGACGGCGCAGGCACGGCGCGGATCGAGGCTCCGGCAATGATGAAGCCAAACGAATGCAGCGGATAGGACGGGTCGGGCGACAGGATGACGTCGCCGGGCGCGGAGATGGCCTGCGCAAGGTTGGCAAAGCCCTCCTTGGAGCCGAGCGTGACGATGACTTCCTTGTTCTTGTCGAGCGTGACGTCGAAACGGCGCTTGTAATAGTCAGTAACCGCGCGGCGAAGGCCCGGAATGCCGCGCGAGGCCGAATAGCCGTTCACGTCGGGCTTGCGCGCGGTCTCGACCAGCTTGTCGACAATGTGCTTCGGGGTTGGCAGGTCGGGATTGCCCATGCCGAGATCAATGATGTCGGCACCTTCCGCGCGGAGGGCTGCCTTGCTCCTGTTCACTTGCTCAAAAACGTATGGAGGAAGGCGCCTGATCTTGTGAAATTCGGTGTTCATCTCTGGCCTTTCAGACCCTGGGTGACGCGCGGGACATTAAAGCTGTTCCTGATTGCAGCGATCTCGGCGTCAGTAAGAAAGTTCGAGGACTCGTCCATCCCGGCGAATTGCTGGCGGATCTCATCCCCGATGGCGGCGATTTCGGCCGGCCCATTGGCCGGCAATTCCGCTCGTGCGGTTTCAGCAAATTGTGCCGCCAGCGCAGAAACGCGCTTGGCTGACGCCGGCAATGTCTTGCCGGGCAATTCACCGGGCGCGATCGTGGGGACTTCAGCCAGCACCGGATATCCTTCGCCACGGATCTCCTGACGACGGGTCTCGTACCAGTCCGGCGTCTGATTGACGGCAGCGCGGACCTTCGTGAACGAATTGGTGCACCCAACTAATAGCAGGCATGACACGCCTATGAGGGGAATCACCGTGTTTTTCATGGTTAAACTCATTAAATCACAAACATTCTGATGAATAGTAACGCATCAACAAACAGGCGATATTGGGACCGATGAGCAGCAAAAACACAGATAAAGCTGCACTTCCTTCGCTTGGCTCCCTGATTGCCGAGCAAAATCCGCTACAAATGCAGGTGTTAATGACAACGCTTGCGTTGGCCAATACGGAATCGCAGGCCCTGATCAGCGACGTATTGATGGGATCGGGACCAATGGGAACCGTGGCGCAGGGCGACCCGATGGGCGCTGGCGAAGCTTTCCGTGCCGTCGGCATGAGCCTGGCCAAGAACCCGATGGCCCTGATGAACGCCAATCTGGAATTGATGAAGGGCTGGATGAACCTGTGGCAGGAGATGGCCACTGAAGTGGTCGGCACCGAGGCGCCGAAAGAAACCGACAAGCGCTTTGCCGATCCGGAATGGCAGACCAATCCCGGCTTCAAGTTCATCCGCAAGGCCTATGACGTGAACAAGACCTGGCTGATGGGCCTGGCCGACCATGCGCCGGACCTGCCAGACAATATTCACCGGCGCGCCAAGTTCTTTACCCAGCAACTGACCGACATCATGTCGCCGACCAACTATCTCGGCACCAATCCGCAAGCCCTGCGCGCCTTCATGGAGAGCGGCGGCGAAAGCGTGCTGAACGGCATCCGGCTGGCCCGCGCCGACGTGAAGAAGGCCGGCGGCAAGCTGCATATCAGCCAGACGGACGAAACCCCGTTCGAGATCGGCAAGAACATTGCCACGGCGCCCGGAAAGGTCGTGTTCCGCAATGACCTGATCGAACTGATCCAGTATGCGCCGACGCAGGAAACGGTCTATTCGCGACCGTTGCTGATCTTCCCACCGTGGATCAACAAGTTTTACATCCTCGACCTGCGCGAAGAAAATTCGATGATCCGCTGGCTGGTCGACAGGGGCCTGACTGTGTTCGTCGTCTCGTGGCGCTCGGCCGACACCGTGACCAAGGATTATACCTGGGACGATTACAGCAAGAACGGCGTTTATGCCGCCGTCGAAGCGGCATTGCAGGCGTCAGGCTCGAAGAAGCTGAATGCTGTCGGCTATTGCATCGGCGGCACGCTGCTGTCGGGCACGCTGGCGCACATGGCCGCGCATGATGATGATCGCGTCGCATCGGCCACCTTCTTTGCCTCACAATCCGACTTCGAACTGGCCGGCGACCTGAAGGTCTTCACTGACGGCCCGGGCCGCGCCTATCTTGAAAGCGTCATCGACGAGAATGGCGGCGTGATGCCCGGCGCGATGATGTACGAGACCTTCAACTGGCTGCGCCCGATCGACCTCGTATGGCGCTACGTGATCGACCAGTACATGCTGGGCAAGGCTCCGCGCCCTTTCGACCTGCTCTACTGGAACGCCGACCAGACCAACATTCCCGGCGAAGTACACAAGCGCTACCTGAAGGATTGTTATTCCGAAAACAAACTGTCCAGCGGTGATTTCGACCTGCTTGGCGAAAAAATCGACCTGAAGAACGTCAAGATCCCGGTCATGGTGCAGGCTAGCCGCGATGACCATATCTGTCCGTTCGAGAGCGTTTACCGGACCGCCACCGTGTTCGGAGGCGACACGAAATTCGTCCTGTCAGGATCCGGCCATATTGCCGGCGTGGTGAACCATCCGGCCAGCAAGAAATACCAGCACTGGACAGGCGGCGCGATCACGCCGACCGGCGCCGAATGGCTGGAGACGGCCGAGGAACACCCCGGTTCCTGGTGGCCTTACTGGTGGGACTGGTTGCGGCCAAAGTCCGGCAAGAAGAAGCAGGCTGTGGAACCGAAGGACATGGGCCTTGGCGCCGCGCCGGGCTCATACGTTCGCGTTCGCCTCCAGGACATCAAGCTTCCGTTGAAATAGCGTCGCGGGGGGCCCGGTGCCGCACGCGACGCCCCTCCGTACTTTCGCGGAGGGCGGCGTTGCGCCTTGTGTTGTACCAAGCCCCTCGACCGATCGTTTTCGCGACGCGCCCGAGGGCGGCGCTACAAGCGAATTTGAAATTTTTGTCCTGCTCCAACGGGGTCGAGCTGGCAGTGACGCAAAAATGGAAGCCGAGACCGATGATGCGAACTCACTCTGCAGTGCCAGCCGGCACCGAAGGCCGGGCCTCTCATGTTTGGTAACAGTTTTCGCCTGTTCAAGCTGTTCGGTATCGACATCAGGATCAACCCGGGCTGGGCCGTGATCGCCACGCTGGTCGCATGGTCACTGGCACAGGGGACATTTCCCGAACTGTATGCGGGGCTCGATACACGTGCTTACTGGGCAATGGCCCTTATTGCGGTCCTCGGTCTCGGCATTTCAATCATCGTCCATGAACTTGCCCATTCCCTCGTTGGGGCAAGATTCGGCACGCCGGTTTCCAGTATCACCCTGTTCATGTTCGGCGGTGTCGCGGCGCTAGAGCAGGAACCCAAGGCCCCGGTCCCGGAACTGCTCATGGCGCTGGCCGGACCGGCCATGAGCCTTTTCCTGTCCGGACTGTTTTTCAGCGCGAGTGTCGCCGTGGGCGGTGTCGAACAGTTTCCGATTCGGGCGGGCGTGTTCCATTATCTGGCACTGCTCAACATGGTGCTCGCCATATTCAACCTTGTCCCGGCCTTTCCGATGGATGGCGGCCGGGCGCTGCGCGCAGCGATCTGGGCCGCGACCGGAGATATCAGGACAGCGACAATGCGCGCCGCGAAAGTCGGCAAGTTTATCGGAACAGGCTTCATGCTGGCCGGCCTGTTCGCAGTGCTGACCGGCAACCTGCTCGCCGGCATTTGGTGGATACTGATCGGGGGATTCATCCGCGCCTCGGCCATAGGGGCCTTCTTCAACACCCGTATCGAAACCGTGCTGGATGGACTGCCTGTGACCCAATTCATGACTGTCGCGCCCGATACGGTCCCGTCCGACCTCACCCTCGCAGAGTTCGTCGAAGACCACCTCTACCGGTTCGGCCACGACATGTTTCCTGTCATGAAAGCGGGAAAACCCGCAGGTACGATCGGACTCGGCGAAGTGAGGCAGGTCCCGAGAGAGGCGTGGACGCAGACCCTGACCAGAGACGTCATGACCCCGCTCACGCCGGTAAAGACCATTGCCGCACATGAGCCCGCAATGAACGCCTTGATACAGATGCAGGCGAATGGCCTGAACCGCCTCCTCGTCATCGACAACGAGACGCTAGTCGGCGTCATCGTCCTGAAGGACCTGATGGAATTACTGTCCGTGAAACTCGCGCTCGAACCGGCAAGCAAGAGCGCCTGACCGGACCCCGATGCCGTTTCAGTGTGACAGCAAAAGTGGTACCTTCGATGTGCGGAGCAATGTCCGGGTCACACCCGGCAGGATGGATTGCTGAAGACGCGAGTGCCGATATCCGCCGAGGATAATCAGGTCAGCGTCACAGGATGTCGCCAGATCGAGAAGGACATGCGGAACCGAGCGACCTGTACTGTCCTCGTTGCGGACTTCGACCTTGTATCCATGACGGGAGACGTGCGCACCAATATCCCATCCCGGAGCTTGACCGTAACCTGTTTCACCCGGATTGGCGTCGACCGCGGCAATCCAGACTTTCGCGTCATCAGATAGCACCAGCATGCTGTCATGCAGGGCGCGAGCCGCTTCGCGGCTGGCGTCCCAGGCAATAACGGCGCGGTTGCCGACCGTCTCGCCGGTCCAGTCTGCAGGCAGGACCAGAACCGGACGACCAGCCCCCATCAGCACGCCTTCCAGCATGTCCGCATGGGGCTGTACATCCGATTTATCGGGTGCACGAACGATAACGATATCCGCATGACGCGCATTCATGGCAGACAGCGATTCGACGCGATTCGAAAACGTCTCGATGTGACGCATTTCGACGGCCGGCTCTTTGCCAACCTGTTTTTGCTCGAAATTGTCCCACGCCGCTTTCATAGCATTCCGCGCTTCCTGAAGCATGGACGCATAGACTTCGCCGGCACCGCCTATGCCATAACCGGTGAACATGGACGGCAGAATCGTAAAAGCTGCACAGCTGAGGTGCGCATTGCGTGCCTCTGCGAAGGCACGCGCGAATTCGAACGCTTTCATGTCGTCTTCGGGCGATGACATGCATACGCTAATGTCTTTGATTTTCATAGTTTCCTCGCGCTTTTGATAGCACCCGTTTACATGCAGATAAGCGTTGGCAATTGATCCGGCTCAATAAGCTGCCCGTCGCATGCAAATATCCCGAGGCGTTTTTAATGACCCTCAGGTCATCAGTCCCAGCGCCAGCAGCAGCAGGGTCGCGAGGGCGCCACACCAGGGCACCCAATTGGGCACGATGAACGTGCCTTCCGGTGCCGGATCGTTCCTGCGCTTGATCCGGGCAAGGGCCAAGCAGACGAGAACGAAGATCACAAGCGTGATCACAGAGGTCCACTCGGCCAGGGCGATGATGGTGAACCCCAGTGCCAGGGTCAACACGATGAGTGTGGAAATTGCCGTGGCTATGACTGGCGTGCGGGTGCGCGCACTGACCCGCGCCAGAAAAGCAGGCAGCGCCCCCTCGTTTGCCAATCCATAGATGACGCGCCCAGCCATGATGATCTGCACGATAATGCCATTCACCGTCGCAAGAATGGCAATCAGGGAGATGGTGATCGGAGACAAGCCGGTCGTGCGGTCAAACACGAGCGCGAGCGGTGCGCGGCTTTCCGACAACTCAGTGATGGGAACCGTCGCAAGCGCCGCCAGCACAACAAACGTGTAAAGTACGAGCGTCAGCCCGAGGGTCAGGAATATACCCTGAGCGAGCGTCTTCTGCGGATTCACCGTTTCCTCGGCAATCGAGTCGATATCCTCGAAACCGATGAAGGCAAAGAAGGACAGCAGGCCCGAAGCGAATATGCCCGACCAGAGTGCGGGCGAAAATGAGGTCGGTACCGATTTAACGGCTTGTTCCCCCAGATCCGCGCCCGACCAGAATGCGCCCAGGACCAAGATTACAAGGCCGCCAATCTCGATCAATGTCAGAGCGCCTGCGAACAGGATCGACTCGCGGATGCCGAAACATGCGACAATCCCAGTCATCGCTATCACGACGGCCAACACCACCATGTAGGGCACATCAATCAATTCCACGATGTACCCCGCCGCGCCGTGCGCAATGGCGGATGACGAGACGATGCCCACCGCAGCGACCCCTAGCCCGACGATGAGGAAAAGCGTCGGTGAATTGAATCCGGCCCTCACGAAATGCGCTTCGGCCGCAGCGAAGGGCATCCGTCCCGTCAGTTCCGCAAAACAAGCTGCAGGCAGCAACATTACGAGGCTGGCGATCAGAAATGATATCGGGGCGTGATCGCCTGACAGTGCAATGACCTCACCGACGAGGACAAAAATTTCCGCTCCAACCGTTACGCCGAGTCCGTACAGGACGACGTAGGGGAGTGTCAGCGCGCGCTTGAGGCGGGGTCGGGCGGCGGGTGGTTGCGTCATCGGTCCTGCGTGGGGTTGCTTGAGGGATTTTGTCAAAAGGGGCGATCGGGAATTCACTCTTTTATCCAGTCGCCGTGTTTCTCAGCCAATGGACCACGAAAATTTCAGCTCTCCGACGAACGCAGGAAGCCAGGAAGCCCTGATCGCCTCTCGGGAGGCTTTTTGCTTGCGGTGCTCCGCTCGGAGATCAGGGCACGAGCAACGCCGCAATACGCGGTTGGTCGACAACATATTCCGTCATGCTACCATGTACCAACCGATGCGCGCGCGAATGCATGCGAGCGCCCATGACGACAAGATCGCAATTTCGCTCCAGTGCTGCATCTATGATGGCTGAACCGGGGCGCTGTTCGCCATGTTTCACGTGAGAACTGCCTGCTTCCAATCCGTGCCATTCCAAATACTCAACCATGTCTGCAGGATCGGCGGCGTCATCTTTTCCCTCGTCACAACTGAATACTATTATCTCTCTCGCCTGGCGCAGAAACGGCATTGCTGACGAGGCTGCCCGCGCCGATGCGGCCGATCCATCCCAGGCGATGGCCACAGTCTCTCCAACCGCCTTTGTTCCACCTTTCGGTACGATCAGCAGCGGCTTGCCGGCATCACGAAGCATCTCCTCTACGAGAGGCGAGAACGGGCCCATCCAGTTTGTATCCGCAGCCGAAGCGACGATCAGGTCAGCGAGCCGGCATATCGGGCCGAGCATCTCCACGACTTCACCGATCTGCTCGGTAAAGTGCGCTGTAAAGCCCGGTGCTGGACTATCCGTCTGCAACGGCTGCGGATCCTGCGCGCTGACAACGGCGTTGTATTGAGCGACGGCATGCTTGCGGCGCTGTTCGCTGACTTCATCGATCCAGTCCAGAAGCTCTCCCGCACCACCCCCTGGCCACCAGATCGGCCATTTTTTTGACGATACGGGTGGGCGATCGATGAGCGATACGACTTTGACATGCGCATCGAACCGCCGTGCGAGATCGAATCCAGCGTCCAGCGCCAATCGTTCCACTTTGAGCGGATTTTCCAGATCGTGTTGCCCGATAAGCGGCACCAATAGAGTCTTCATCAAAGTCTCCCAAAGCTGCAATATATCGCCGAGCGGCGTTCAGTTGTTGTTCTCAATCAATTCCAACCTTCGCGCCGACAACAGCCAAGTTTTTGTTGTCGCGGACGTGCAGTTGCCGGATGGCGAAACATAGGTTGGCCCACAAGCGATCGGCTCACGTTCCACTCAGTATGCCAAACCGTGTCGCCAAGTCCTTCATCACTCGACCATTTCGGCTAGGCTTCGGACTCGATGAGCAGAATTGGTACGACCAGACGAAGAGTCATTCGCCCTGCGTGCCAACAAGAGTGAGACATCTGACCGGCTGATGCGCCACAAACATCTGCCCTGCCTTTTCATAATCGCCGTGCGCCGCCATTCGGCCATGTAGAGAAGGTACATCCGCCGTTTCCGAACAGACCGCGTTACAGCGAATATATATCCACACAGTCTGTCGCTATTGCCTTGGTCAGTCCGGTAACGCCTGACCTTCTGACCCTGTTTTCCTCTGAAGATCAGAAACTTGACGTTCATCTGGATATGAAGAACCGGCACCTGTTTGTTGTGGCGCTGGGTGCGCGCCTGTCTCAAGCGGGTCCCGCGAAGCAAGCGGTTCGGGCTGTGGCGCTTGAAGGTGCGATCGACACCCGCGTCTGAGGATTTGATGGCGTGACAACGCTCCGGGTACCAGACAATCGGGATAGGCCCAAAACGATACTTGCGCCTGAGGTGAAGGATCTCCTCTTCGGCCTCTGAAGACATCTTGTTTGGATGATGATGTGGCTCAAACCCGGCGACGAGCAGGCCAGCCTCTCCCTTTTATGCTTCGGCCTTGCGCCAATGACAAAAGCGCGTTCGTCCAATCGCGATAGACCGACATGTCCTGCTGACATCACCGTTCTTGTCGGCATGCTGCCGAACCTGAAGTTTGCGTTACATCTCTCGCTGATCGCCTGTCATTGAAAACATCTTCCTTACCCAGCAGGGATATCAAGGAAAGCGTCGCACTGGATTGTCGATATCTACAGGGCCAGCGCTTTGCAGGGAACATCCGGCATCGCGTTTCACCCAAGATGTTCCGACGATTTATTTCACGGTGGATCATGCAGTCGCGATCCCGCATATTGGAATAAGTTGACCCCCATTCCACACGCCCGAGCGTATCTATTGAGCGCCGCCAGGTGACAGCATATTTCTCGCCGCCGTTTGCGCAATCTCAAGGCACGCGTCGACTTCTTCCTCGAGACTTAACTTATCCGGAGCATGGCTCCATTTTTTGTGCGCCAGAATGATGCTCGAAAGCACCAGCGAGACGATCAGGTCTGGCCGGTAATCATTGGCCCGGTCGACTTTATAGTCCTCAGCAATGAATTGCGCGTAGATATTTCTTTGCTCACGCTCGAACGCCGCCCAGGCAAAGGCGAGTTCATTATCGCCTCGCTGGGTGTTCCAGAACATCAGACCGGGCTGGGCAGAGGTTTTCAGCGCGTCGACCAGCGTGCGGGCTTCGCGGCGGAAATACTCGAAAAAGCCGACGTTGCCTCTGGCATTCGATGCCCGCTCGCGCAGTTCATCGGCAGCAGTCGTTACAATGGTCAACGCAAGGTCACTCTTGCTATTGAAGTGCATGAACAATGTCGTGACGTGAATATCCGCCTCATCGGCGATCGCCTGCATCGTCGTGGGCCCGTACCCACCTTCGCTGAACTGCTTCGCGGCTACTTTGAGAATTCTTGCTCTGGTGCGTTTACGCCGCTCCGTCCGACGCGGGTATGCGATTTGCGCAACCTGTCCATCGTCCGCTCCTCCCGCAGGCGTTGGTATTTTGGGCTTGGGACGTTTGACCATTGTGATTCTCTTAGCACGACCCCATCTCGCCGCGCGCCTCATAATAAGCGGACCATCAGATTACCTGATCTTCAGATCATTCTACCGGCGCAATATGTATTCAAGGCCCCTCAAGTTGCTGAAATATACACGTATTTCATCGTTACGGCCTTATTGTGAAGTCAGCGCTCTGCGGCCCTGCGTTCTTAGCGACCACGAACGGGTGATCATCCTGCGAAACACGGTCGAGGCTCCCTATGACCAGCGCCATGCTCGTAAAGACCGGCGTCACCAGAGCGAACCAGAATGCGAGATCGTGAACCACGGCGATCTCAACCGCCTCCGATGTGGCGCCTTGGGGAAAACCGACGCGCGTCAGGATCATGCCGGACGCCAGGGCCCCATGCCCGAAACCGTCTTTCCCACGAATGTGATTGCCGGAATATCGCGCCCTCGGACGGGCATCCCATCTTGATTCGGATCTGGTCTGTCACATCTGCCACGATTGAGGCGGCCAGAATGGGCGCCGTGATGACGGCTATCTCAACGACCGTCATGAAAGCAAACAGAATCGTCGCAAGTCCGGAACGTCCATTGTCGGGAAACAATCCTGCCAGCCGCAGGATAACAGGCGCTGCCCCGCCCAGACGCGTTACAGCGCACAAAGCGAGCATCGGCCGTTTCATGCCAGACATTTTTTAAAATAGGGTGCACGATCACGACCGCCGGCGCGACACCCAGGAGGCGGCTTGCTGCCATTAGGGCAATCTTGTCAGCCGTCAGGCTGCCAGAAATATGCGAGGAAAAAAAGCGAGACGCGGGCTGTCCCGCACCTCTATGCTTGAGAATTCACCATTCCCTCAGGCTTTACCTGATGACGGATTTCGCCTGCACTACGGTTTCTCGCTTTCAACCGAATCCATCAGCAACGCCTTCCGGCGCCAGCCTCCAAAGCGATAATAGAGAATCGCGAGCAAAGCGGATGAGATTGTTCCCACTGGAAAGCTCCACCAGATCGACGCTTGTCCCATGAGGGGCTCGAAATAGTGGGCGAAGGGCACGCGAAAGCCCCACATGGTCACCGCAAAAACGATGGTCGGCGGAACCATCACGCCGTTCGCCCGCACGATCGACAGGAGCCCGGCCGTGATCGCCAGAACAGACCAGCTCCACAATACGATGCGATTGATATCGTGAGCAATGAGGAGGGAGGCACCGCCTAGCGGCAGGAACAGTCGAAGCGCCAAGTCTCCCAATGCCAGAACCAGAATGGCGGTCATCGCGGTGATCACAAAGCTGAGAAGGCAGCCGCGCAACGCAATCTGATCAACCCTGTGCCAAAGGTTTGCACCAATGTTCTGTGCAGCCATCGCCGACAATGAAGCCGCCAGCGCCATGGCGGGCATCTGGACATAACCCCATAACTGGGCGGCGCCCGCATAGGCTGCCGCCGTGACGACACCGTGGGCGTTGACCATGACGAGGAGAACAAAATATGCGCCTTGCACGATGATCGTTTCGGCGCCCATCGGCAGGCCGCGCTTGATCAGCATTGCAAGCAATGCCGGGTCCGGGCGCAAGAAACGCAGTTCGTCACCATGCAGCGCGATAGGCAGGTTGCGGCGGTAGATTTGCCGCACCATGGCAACGAGCGCAACGCAGATGCCAATCAGATTGCCGAGCGCGACTCCTGCGATTCCGAGCCTTGGGAAGAGTCCGTAGCCGGTGAGAAAGAGGGGTCCCAAAAGGAGCGCCAGTCCAATCCAGACAACAGAATACCTGAACGGCGTTCGGGAATCCCCACACCCGCGCAGCATCATCATCAGGAAGATGAAGACGAACAGGCAAGGCATGACCAGGCATGTCATGCGCAGGAACACGATGGCAAAGTCGCGCGATGCCTGCGGCAGCCGGATCACATCAACGAGCCAGGGTGCAAACACGACCCCCAAGACCGCGATAAGAGTCGCCGAAATGGCTGCGAATGCCACCGACGATCCCACGATTCTCTTGACGTGGAGCATGTTACCCCGGCCAACCGACTGGGCAATCGCGATGCCGGATGCCGCACCCACCCCGATGACCATTCCCATCATCATGAAGAAGAATACATTGGTGTTGACGACGGCCACCAGCGCCCCTTCCCCCAGCACCCGACTGACCCATATCGCCGCCCAGGTTCCGGCAATCGAATGCAGGAAATTAGTCATGAGCAAGGGCATCGAAAACATCAGGAGCGCAGGCACGATGGGCCCGGCGGTCAAGCTACGCGGCGCATTGATCCACCGCGCCAGAGCCGCGGGCGGCCCTGTATGAAATCCGCCAAGTCTCATGTGGGCATTGTCAACAGCATCACTCCAGGCGGTCTCTTCTTGCTCCGCAGCCCCGATTTTGGACGAACAGGCCTGTGGCAGCTACAGCGCGAAGACCAGCAGTGGAAACGATCCGCATATGGGTACTAGCAATATGGTTTCCTTTGACAAGGCCTCGGCGCGGACTTGCCACCGAGCGACCCGGTCAGTCACGGTGCGTCAGGCACCTACTCGGGCAACTCCGAATCCAGCCAATCGAAGCAGACCGGATGGCGCTGGTACCAGTCCGGTGCGACCCCATCTGGCTGCGACAGCCAAACCGGCTTTCCTGGCGTCCCGCAGGCCAGTCGTCGAAAATCCGCCGGCTCACCTCCAGGCCCGCTGGCGCCACCCTGCTGATGATAACCGCCGGCGTCTGGTCACCCCCTGCCAAACGCATTTTCGATCCGGGATCATTTCGTGAGGACCCCGTCTCAATCGAAGATGTCCCTGTTGGGGCGATGCCGGATTTTTTGCCTTTCGGGCCGACGGGAATTATCGTTCCCGTTAAATGCGCCGGCGCCTCGACCGTCATGTTCACGAACCCGGCACGACCTGCGTCGGTTGTCACCCTTCAGGGCCTCCGAGAGTCCGGAGGGCATGTCTTCGAACCCATTCATGCCAATGCGTCCTCTTCTCGCCTTAGAGTCGGAATCATAAAGACCCTCAATAAATCAGCCTCTTGCGATGCGCCTGGTCATGAGCCGGATGTTTGCGATGAAGAGCCATGCGATGGCGCTTTCGAGAGTGTGCTCCCAATCTTTGGCG